>Ga0081539_10000260_pt1 | contig 121685 bp, 110 predicted proteins | sample TabmetS4T2R2_FD_71023 | JGI IMG/M metagenome (GOLD analysis project Ga0081539, IMG submission 71023) | Tabebuia heterophylla rhizosphere microbial communities from the University of Puerto Rico - S4T2R2 | ecosystem: Host-associated > Plants > Roots > Rhizosphere ... | reverse complement strand
GGTGCCGTTGACCCACGCGTTGGTCTTGAAGCCGTCGGCGCCCCCGCTCCAGCCGTAGGCGACGTCGCCACAGCCGGTGACCTCGCCGCCCAACCAGAGGGCGGGTCCTTTCATGGCAGCTACGCGATCGGCGTCGAGCAGCCTGCCCTGCATCAACGCGCGAAGGAAGACGGCAGCGTCCTCCGCGTTGGCGACGATCCCGCCGCCTGCGCCGATGCCGGCATGCTGGCCGGTGACATCTGTCAGCCGGCCGCCGGCCGTCAAGGTGTAGCCCTTGGCGTGCGGCGGCGCGATCGGCCCCTGCTCGATGAGACCGCGATCGTCGGGTCGGCGGCGGCGCGCGCGACGATCGCTTCGAGCTACCTGCGCAGGTGCGCGTCTTTCACCCGGGCGAGGTACGCCGCTGGTCTCCTCGCCACGTCGTTGGTGTCGATGAGGCCGCTCGACATCGTCAGCAGCTGGCGGATGGTGATCTCGCGTCCGTAGGGGAGCAGGCTGCCATCTCTCCACGCTGTCTTCGAGCGTGAGTCTGCCCTGCGCTTACCGGCGTAGCCGGAACGGTGGGTACTCGTCGCGCATGAGGGCCATGTAGGCGGCGACGCGGACCGTCCAGCGCGCGATGCCGACGAGCAGCTCGAAGATGTCGCGGGGGTAGCGGCCGGTGAACATCAGGATCACGCCGGCGACGATCACCAGCACGCCGGCCAGGCCGGGCGGCGTGAAGGTGCTGGTGCCCCAGGTCCACACCGCGTTCCACCAGCCGTAGAAGGCGGCGAGCACGGCGATGTGCGGCAGCACGAGCAGCCACCACTTGAACAGCACCTTCACGCGCGAGAGCCGCTCGGGGTAGGGGATGTCCAGGTCGGCGGGGTAGTCGGCGCGTGCGAGCGTGAACGGCGGGTAGCGGTCGGTGCCGATGACGGCCCAGGCGTAGTAGCCGACGCGCCACGTCCAGCGCAGGACGCCCACGTTGAAGTCGAACAGGCTGCGCGGGTAGCGGCCGGTGAGCAGGATCGCGAAGAACGCCACGATCGTCGCCAGCACGACGCCGATCCACAGGAACGCCAGCAGGATCGCGTGGGGGATGGCCAGGAACCACTTCACGAGCCAGAGCCAGCGGCTGAGCGGCTCGTCCAGCTCGGCGGTCAGGTCGACGGGGTAACCGCGCGCGGCGACTGCCGCGATCGCGGCCGACTCATGCGTCGCGGCCGCGTCCGCCGACACCGGCGCGACCGTTGTGCGTGTGCCCGCGATCAGCAGCCCGGCGGCTGCGCCGGCCGCCAGCACGCCGGCCGCAAGCAGCGCGATCCCGATCCACAGCAGCAGGTTCAGATGCACGCCGACGTCGACGTCGGCGGTCACGCCGCGCGCGCCGTCGCCCCGCATGACGACGACCGCCCAGCGCCCGCTCTTGGGCTTCCAGGTCAGCGTCTGCCTGCCCGCGCCGCTCGTCGATGCGTCCCAGAAGCGCTGCGCGGTGGGCGCGGCGGGGGAGCGCGTCCCCGGGCTGCGGCGGTAGTCGCTGCCCGACGCCATGTGGCCGTTGACGTCGCGGACCTCGTCGTACGCCACACCGCGCAGGTACGCATCGACGTCAGCCTGCCGCGCGACACCGACGAACAGCGGTGCGTCACCCGCGGGATCCACGCGGACGCGCATGGTCGCGTCGAGCCTGTCGACCCAGTCCACGGTGCCGCCGCGGACGTCGCCGAGGTCGATGTCCTCCCCTGTGAGGGCGTACGTGCTCGTCGCCAGCCGGGTCGTGGAGGACGTGTAGAAACCGTCGTCGTCACGAAGCGTCAGATGAGCGAGGACGAGCGCGATGCCGCCGACGATGAGCGCGGCGGCGATGAGCGCCAGGATCGCGCCGGTGACGGTCGCGGCCATACGGCCGGCGCTGGGACGGCGCACGGCGGGGGCAGGATGTGTCGCGGGAGCGGACATGCACACCATGCTCGCCGGCCGGTGTCGCTGCGCCATCCGGGCGCACCGCGCTGTCCGTTGCGGGGGACTACCGATCCCCGCCAGCCGCGCCGCTCAGCCGCAGCGCAGCCGCGGTGAGCGACCAGGCGAGGGCGATCCCGGCGGCCGCAAGGGCCGCGATGTACGCGTCCGGGCGGGCGAGCGCGAAGAAGTCCCGCGCCGGGGCCACGAACAGCACGAGGAGGTAGCCGGCCGCCATGAGCAGCGCGAGCGCCTCGACGAAGTGGCGGCGCCGCGCTGGGCGCAGCTCGAGCTGGACGATGAGGAACAGCATCCCCGCGAGCATCACGGTGGTGGCGACGGTGCGGGCCTCGGAGAGCTCGAGAGCGGCGATGTTCAGGGCCGCGAGATACGCGGCAACGACCGCGGCTCCGACCGAGATGCCCGCGGGGAGCGCGAAGCGTGCCAGGTCGGTGAGGAACCGGTCGGGGCGCCAGGGGCCGCTGCTGGGAGCGAGCGCGAGGAAGAACGCCGGCAGGCCGACGCCGAACGTCGACGCGACGGTCAGGTGCCGCGGGAGGAACGGGTAGTCGAGGGTCGAGACGCCGATCGTCAAGATCAGGAAGGCGGCGAATGCCGCCTTGGTGACGAACAGCCGCGCAACGCGCTGGACATTGCGCAGGATGCGCCGGCCTTCGGCGACCATTCCCGGCACGGTGGAGAAGTCTCCAGAGAGCAGGACGACGTCCGCGACGCTCTTGGCCATCTGCGTGCCCGAGCCCTGTGCGATCGCGAGCCGCGCCGCCTTCAGCGCGGGCACGTCGTTGACGCCGTCGCCGACCATCGCCACGTAGCGGCCCCCGTCGCGCAGCGCCTCCACGACCCGCCGCTTGTCGTCCGGCGCGATGCGGCCGAACACCGACGCCGAGCCCACGAGCGCGGCCAGCTCAGCAGGATCTTCAGGGAGGTGCGAAGCATCGACCGGACTGTCGGCGCCGGGGACGCCGGCGTCGGCGGCGATCGCCGCGACCGTCGCGGGCGCGTCGCCGGACAGCACCTTCAGCTCGACGCCCTCGGAGCGCAGGAAGGCGACCGTGCGCGCGGCGTCGGGCCGCAGGCGCTCGCTGAGGATCGCGACGCCGAGCGCGACGGTCCCCGGCGGCGGGCCGGACTCGGGGTCGTGGCCGTCCAGTTCGGCGGTGGTGCGTGCCAGCGCCACGGCGCGCCGGCCCCGCGCAGTCTCGCTCCGTATTCTCGCGCGCAGCTCGTCGTCGTCGAGGAGCTCGGGCGCGCCGAGGACGAGCGTCTCGTCGCCGAGCTGCAATGCGCTCCAGCGACGGCGCGACGTGAAGGGGACCTGGGCGACCGGCTCCGCGCGCTCGGCCGGAAAGGCGGTGGCGAAGGCTTCGAGCGTGAGGTTGCGCGCCGGCGACGCCGCGGCGTAGCGACCCAGCGCCGCGCCCAGCTCGGACTCCGAGACGCCCGCCGCGGGCACGAGCGACGTCACGCGCAGGGTGGCGTCCGTCAGCGTGCCGGTCTTGTCCAGGCAGATGACATCGGCCGAGGCCAGCGACTCGATCGCGTTGAGCTGCTGTGCCAGCGCGCCGTGGCGCGCCATGCGCACGGCTGCGACCGCGAACGTGAGGCTGGCAAGCAGGATGAGGCCCTCGGGGACGAGGCTGACCATCGCCGCGGTCGCCTTGGGAACCGCGTCGCCGAAGCTCGTGTCGTGCGCCAGCAGCGCTCCGCCGAGGATCATCGCAAGCGGCACCATGCCTGCCACGAGCACGAGCAGGAGGCGATTCAGCGCACGCTCAAGCGGTGAGCGGGGATGGCGGAACGCGCGCGCCTGGCCGGCGATGCGCTCGGCGTAGGAATCCTCCCCGACAGCCTCCACGACGCAATGGCCGACACCCTCCGCCACGAACGAGCCCGAGCGGACCTCGTCGCCGGCCGAGCGCGACACCGGACGCGACTCGCCCGTCAGGATCGACTCGTCCAGCCGCAAGCCGTCCGCCGTTGCGAGCCGCCCGTCGGCCACCAGCTGATCGCCGGGCGCGAGCAGCACGAGATCGCCGCGCACCACCTCGCCGGCAGGCACGCGACGGGGGCGTCCGTCGCGGACGACCTCAGCCGTAGGTGCTACCAGGGCCGACAATCGATCGAGCGTGCGCTTCGCACGCGTCTCCTGCACGATCCCGATCGCCGCGTTCGCCACGACGATGCCCAGGAACAGCGCGTCGCGCGCGTCCCCGAACACCAACGTCAGCACGCCGAACACGCCGAGGATGGCGTTGAAGACCGTGAAGACGTTCGCGACGACGATGCTCGCGTAGGAGCGGCTCGTCGCCGGCGCGCGCCCGCCGCCGGCCGCGGCGAGTCGCTCCGCGGCCTCGCGCTCGGTCAGCCCGACCGGGGCCGCCGAGCGCGCGGCCGTCGCGATCATCCGCCTAGCGAGCGACGGCGGGCGCGCCCGCGTGGATCACAGCGGCGACGTCCCGCGCCCAGGCGCGCACAGCCTCGCGGTCGAGCGCGTCGGTCGCCGGCATCCTGTTGAACGGGAAGCGCAGCTCCTCGGGATTCACCACGCCGCCGAAGATCTGCACCGCGATGGGCTTGACCTCGGGGACCTTGGAGAGCGCTTGGTCGAGCTGCTTGCGCGAGCCGGCGACCTGGTCCTCGACCATCTCCATCGGCCCCATGCCGAACACGAACACCGGCCGCCTTGCGAGCGCGGCGCGGTGACGGCTCAGGAGATGGCGCGCGTCGCGGTGCCAGCGGCCCATGTACAGCGCGCCGCCGATCACCACCACGTCGTAGCGCTCGACATCAGCCACGGAGGCAGCCGGCCGGACGTCGACCTCCAGGCGGTCCTCGCGCAGCACGTCGGCCACCAGCTCGGCGACCCGGTGGGTCGAGTCGTGCTTCGTGGCGTAGGCGATGAGGGTGGTGGCGGACATGCATCGACCGTATGCCTCAGCGCGCTCCGTCCCATCCGTGAGCGGCCGTACAACGCGGCCTCGATTCCCGGGCTGGGCTGCGGGGTTCTACGGATCCGCTCTGGCCTCGGCGTCGGCGTTGCCGGTAGGGTCTGGCCGCCGTCACATGAGCGGTCAGGACGCACAAACCCGCCGCCTTGAGCGGTTGATGGAGGTCATGCCCGACGTGATCTCCCAGCTCGACCTGGAGGTGCTCCTGCCCCGTGTCCTCGAGATCGCCGGCGAGCTGACCGAGGCGCGGTACGCAGCGCTGGGCGTCCTCGATGAGGGCCGGCGCGAGCTGGAGCGTTTCATCACGCGTGGCGTGGGCGAGGAGACGCGCACCGCGATCGGAGACCTTCCGCGGGGGCGCGGCGTCCTCGGAGTGCTCATCGAACATCCTGCGCCGCTTCGCCTCGCCGACGTCGGCAGCCATCCCAGCTCGTATGGGTTTCCGCCTGGGCATCCGCCGATGTCGACGTTCCTCGGAGTGCCGGTCATGATCCGTGGCGAGGCGTGGGGGAACCTCTACCTGGCCGAGAAGGCGGCGGGCGAGTTCACGAGCGCCGATGAGGAGATGACGGTGCTCCTCGCCGGCTGGGTGGGCATCGCGGTGGAGAACGCGCGGCTGTACTCGCGTGAGCGCCGCCGGGCGGCCGAGCTGGAGCAGGCGGTCCGCGGCATGCGCGCGACGACCGACATCGCCCGTGCGGTCGGGGGCGAGATCGAGCTCGAGCGCGTGCTGGAGCTCATCGTCAAACGCGGGCGGGCCCTCCTTCACGCCCGGCTGCTGGCGATCGGACTGTGCGCCGGGCGCGACCTCGTCGTGCGCGCCGCTGCCGGCAACTTCAGTCAGGAGCTGCTGGAAGCGCGTGTGGCGCTCGAAGATTCAATAGGCGGCGGGGTGCTGCAGACGCGGCGGTCGCAGCGACTGGCTGACGTCGGCTCGCAGCTGCGTTTCGAGCTCGCGCCCTACGTCGACGCCACGTCGGGTCTGCTCGTTCCGCTGGTCTTCCGCGGCCAGTCCTTCGGCGTGCTCTACGCGTTCGACCGGCAGGCGGACGGGCCCGAGTTCAGACGCGACGACGAGCAGCTGCTCGAGGCGTTCGCGGTGAGCGCCGCGACGGCCGTCGCCACCGCGCAGGAGTTCCAGGCCCACGGCCTGCGCCGAGCGCTCGAGGCGTCCGAGAGCGAGCGGCGCCGGTGGTCGCGCGAGCTTCACGATCAGACCTTGCAGGACCTCGGTGCGCTGCGCGTGGGCCTGTCCGCTGCTCGCCGCAGCGGCGACGCCGGACGGCTCGCCGCCGCCGTGGATGACGCGGTCGAACAGCTTGGCGTGGGAATCGACGAGCTGCGCGCGATCATCACCGACCTGCGCCCCGCGGCGCTGGACGAGCTGGGCGTGAAGGCCGCGCTCGAGGCCTTCGTGGAGCGGATACGCCGCGTGCCGAGCGCGCCGCTCATCCACTTCGACGCCGACCTGGACTACGAGGCCGGTCGCGCCGCCGAGCGCCCCGGCGAGAACGTGGAGAGCGTGCTCTACCGGCTCGTGCAGGAGGCGATCACCAACGCCGTCAAGCATGCGTCCGCGCGGCGCGTCGACGTCACGATCGTCGAGCGTGACGGAGCGCTGCACGCCCGCGTCCGCGACGACGGCATCGGGTTCGACCCCGGCGGGTCCGCCGATGGCTTCGGTCTCATCGGGATGCGCGAGCGCCTCGCGCTCGTCGACGGCACGCTGGAGATCCGCTCAGAGCAGGGTGTCGGCACCGAGGTGCGCGCGACGATCCCGGTCACGCGGGACAGCGCCGCCGCGGCGTGAACCGCCGAATGCGCGCGCTCGACGGCCGCGCGCCGCCTGGCATCCGAGAAGCTCCCTTCTCAAGATCCGTACAGGACCGGGATGCGCGGGCGCGTACGGTCCAGGGCATGCTCGAGCAGGATGTCCTGCGCGACGGCGCCCTGGTCTCCCTGCGACGGGCGGATGCGGACGACTCCGAGGCGCTGCGCGCGCTGTACGAGTCCATGCCGCGCGATGACGTCCGGCTGCGGTTCTTCTCCGCCAAGGCAGACGTCGCGCACACGCTCGATCGCCTGCTGGACCCGCGCAACACGAACATCGTGGCCGTCGCGGGCCGTGACCTGCTCGGCCACGGCATGTACGCGCCGCTCGACGGCGACCGGGCGGAGGTCGCCTTCACCGTCGCGCCGGACCGCAAGGGCCTGGGCGTCGGGACGCTCCTGCTCAAACGCCTGGCCTCCCTGGCCCGCGACGCGGACATCGAGACGTTCGTCGCCGACGTCCTTCCTGACAACCACCGGATGATCGAGATGTTCCGGGAGAGCGGCTTCCCGGTCGCGCTGCGCAGCGGCGAGGGCACGATCGAGGTGCAGTTCCCGACCGCCGCGACGCCCGAGGCGCTCGAGCGGTACATGCAGCGCGAGCACATCGCGGCGGTGGCCGGCGTGGGACACATGCTGCGGCCCTCGAGCGTCGTGGTCGTCGGGGCGTCCCGCCGTCGCGGCACGGTGTCGGGCGAGCTGGTCCACAACATCCTGGAGGCGCGTTTCGCAGGCCCGCTGCATCTCGTCAACCGCAGCGCCGACGAGGTGCAGGGACATCCGGCGATCCGCTCGCTCGACGACCTGCCCGAGCCCGTGGAGCTGGCGGTGCTCGCCGTCCCGGCGCCTGACGTCGTCGCCGTCGCGCGGCAGTGCGCGCGGCACGGCGTTCGTGCCCTCGTCGTCCTCGCCGCCGGGTTCGCCGAGGCCGGTGCGGCGGGCGAGGAGCGCCAGCGCGAGCTCGTCCAGGCATGTGCGGAGGGTGGGATGCGGCTGGTCGGGCCCAACTGCATGGGGATCCGGATCACCGACCCGGGCGTGCGCCTCGACGCGACCTTCGCACCCTGGCCTCCCCGGCAGGGGAACCAGGGCCTGCTCTCGCAGAGCGGCGGGCTCGGGCTGGCGGCGATGGAGGAGGCCGAGCGCCGCGGCATCGGCATGAGCGCCTTCCTGTCCGTCGGCAACAAGGCCGACATCTCGGGCAACGACCTGCTCGAGTGGTGGGAGCAGGACGAGCGCACGCGCGCGATCCTGCTGTACCTGGAGTCCTTCGGGAACCCTCGGCGCTTTGCTCGCATCGCGCGCCGTGTCGCCCGCACGAAGCCGATCGTCGCCGTGAAGGCGGGGCGCTCGGCGGCGGGCGCCCGCGCCGCCGCGTCGCACACCGGCCGCCTGCTCGCCGCGTCGGATGCGACGGTCGATGCGTTGTTTCATCATGCCGGCGTCGTCCGGGTCGACACGGTGGACGAGCTGCTCGACACGGGCGCGCTGCTCGCCGAGCTGCCTGCCCCCGCCGGCCCACGCGTTGGGATCGTGGGCAACGCGGGCGGCCTCGGCATCCTCGCGCTTGACGCCTGTGAGGCCCGCGGCCTCCACGTCCCGGAGCTGTCGGCGGCGCTTCGCGAGACGCTCGCATCGGCGCGACCCGGCGCGGCGACGCGCAACCCGGTCGATCTGCTCGCGCACGCAACCGCGGAGGACTACGCGACGGCGATCCCGGCGGTGGCTTCGAGCGGCGAGGTCGACGCTGTCGTGGCGATCCACATCCGGCCGATGGCCGAGATGGGCGAGGACGTCCCGGGCGTGCTTAGCGACCTGGCGCAGGATGCGCCGGGCGGGATCCCCGTGGTGCCGGTCCTCATCGGGCACGCGCAGTCGGCCGGCCGGGGCGTCGCGTTCGGCGCGCCTGAGCCCGCCGTGCGTGCGCTCGCTCACGCATGTCGCCACCGCGCCTGGCGCGACGCGGCCGCAGAGCCGCTGGAGCCTCCCGCCGGCGTCCGCGTCGACGAGGCGGCGGCGGTCGTCGCCCGCGGGCTCGGTGCCGGCGGCGGGTGGCTCGGCCCCGAGGAGGTCGGCTCGCTGCTGTCCTGCTACGGGATCGACGTCGTCGCACAGGCGGTCGCTCCGACCGCCGCTGCCGCGTCGCGCACTGCGTCGCGCCTCGGTCTGCCGGTCGCCGTCAAGGCCGTCGCGCCGACGCTCGTGCACAAGCGCGCGGCCGGCGCCGTGCGAGTCGGGCTGACGAGCCTGGCGGCCACCCGCCGGGCCGCGGCCGAGGTGCTCGAGGCCGCCCGCGCCGCCGGCCACCAACCCACCGGCGTCCTCGTGCAGGCGATGGCCGCCCATGGCGCCGAGCTTCTGGTCGGGGTCGTGCACGACCCCTTGTTCGGGCCTGTGGTGGCGTGCGGCGCCGGCGGCTCGCTCGTCGAGGTCGTCCGCGACGTGGAGGTCCGCCTCGCACCGCTCACGGCGCCCGACATCGACGCGCTCGCGCAGGCTCCGGCGTCGGCCCGCCTGATCGCCCATGTGCGCGCGGACCGTATGGCCGTCCGCGATGTCCTGCACCGCGTCGGCGCGCTCGCCGACGCGCATCCCGCCATCGCGGAGCTCGACATCAACCCGCTCGTCGCCTCCACGACCGGCGCCCTCGCGGTGGACGCGCGGATCCGCCTTGCCTCGCCGTAGCGCGCCGCAGGCAGGCCGGGTGCACGCGGCAGCGTCTTCGAACGCGCCGACCAGGCCTGCGGACGACTACGGATCAGGCGCGTGGCCGCGGGCTGATGTCTTACGGGCCGGCTGGACGTAGCGTCCGGCGTGCACGAATGGGATGGAGACAGCCTTCGATGTCCACCACAAGCAGCACTCACCGGCCATGACGGTCGCGTTCACGGGCGACGTCGTGGTTGGCGTGGACGGCCGCCCGGAGGGGTGGGACTCCCTCGCGCTGGGCGAGCGGCTCGCCACGCTCGCCGGCTCCCGGCTCGTCGTGGTCGCGGCATATCCCTTCGCGCCGCTGAGCGCGCGGCTGCTCGACGGTCCAACCGACGCCGACGGTGCCAGGAAGGTGCTGGCAGGCGCCCGCAGGGCGCTCGGCGAGCTGGAGGCCGAGCTGTGCGCGGTCGCCGGATCGAGTCCCGGCCGCACGCTGCACGAGGTCGCCGAGGCATGCCACGCGAACGTCATCGTCGTCGGCTCCTCGCACCATGGGCCCCTGGGGAGGCTCGTCCTCGGCGGCGTGACGGCCGAGGCCCTGCGACGGGCGCCCGTCGCGGTCGCGGTCGCACCCCGCGGGTGGGCGCGCGGCCCACGCTCGCTTGCCCGCATCGGCATCGCCGTCGACGGCTCCGCTCGGGACGCCTCAGCAACTGCATTCGCGCGTCAGGTCGCCGCTCACCTCCGGCCACCCGGCACGGTGCAGACGATCCACGTCGCTCCGCCGCATGGCCGGGGCGCCGTCGTGTCCGCAGACGTGCAGCTGGAGGGGGAGGTGGCCGACGCGCTTGCGGCGTACAGCGGTGAGGTGGACCTCCTTGTGCTCGGGTCGCGCGGGCTCGACCGCATTCGTGCCGTCGTGCTCGGGAGCGTCGCCGCGCGCCTGGTGGCGCTTGCCCGCTGCCCGGTGCTGGTGCTCCCTGCCGACATGCCCGGCCGGTCGGCCGACGACGCCGTCGAGGTCGCGCCGGCCGCGTGACCGGGGGGCTGCGCGTCGTCACCGCCCTCGCCGATCGGCTACGGGCGCAGGGTGACTCACGGGTCGAGCTGCGCGAGACGCACATGTCATGGGTGCTGCTCACGCCGGACCGCGCGTACAAGCTCAAGAAGCCCGTGCGCTTCGGCTTCCTGGACCTGCGCGAGCCGGACGCGCGGCGTCGTGCGTGTGAGGAGGAGGTCCGGGTCAACCAGGCGCTGGCCGCCGGCGTCGTGCTCGGGGTACGGCCCGTCGTCCGAGATGGCGACGGGGCCGCGCTGGGGGACGGCGGCGAGCCGGTCGACTGGGTCGTGGAGATGCGCCGGTTCGACGAGGACCGGACGATGGCGGCGCTGGTCCGGCGCCATTCTCTGCGCCGCGAGGATGTGGCTGTCGCCGCACGGCGGATCGCGGCGTTCCACGCCACCGCCGCGCCCGCTCGGCCGGACGGATGGGCCGCGGCGGTGGCGCGGACCTGGAACGCCAACCTCGGCGAGCTCGAGAGCGACGCCGGCAGGAAGGTCGGCCCCGCGCGCATCGCGGCGGCGCGGCGGTTCATCGCCGCGTTCGCCAACCGCCGCGGCGCCGATCTCGACCGACGTGCACGTCAGGGGAGCGTGGTCGACGGCCACGGCGACCTGCGCGCCGAGCACGTCCTGCTCGAGGGCGGTGCGGTGACGATCGTCGACCGGCTGGAGTTCGACGCCGACCTGCGCCGGGTGGACGTTGCCGACGACCTGGCGTTCCTCGTCATGGATCTGCACGCGCTCGGCGCCGGATGGGCCGCTGACGAGCTCGTCGACGCGTACCGCGAAGCCGGCGGCGATCCGGGCGATGCCGGGCTGATCGCCGCCTTCGCGGCCTATCGCGCGCAGGTACGCGCGAAGGTCGGGCTTCTGCGCGCGGACCAGCTTCCCGCGCCGCAGTGCGAGCAGGCCCGTGCCAGTGCGCTCGAGCTCATGACGCTCGCCGAGCGATTCGCGTGGAGGGCGCGCGGGACCCTGGTGCTCGTGGTCGCCGGCCCGCCCGCGAGCGGCAAGTCGACCGTCGCGGCTGAGCTCGCCGAGGCCGGCGACCTCCCCGTCCTGTCATCGGATCTCGTTCGTAGGGAGCTGCTCGGCCTGGCGCCTGGCGAGCGCGCGCCCCAGTCCGCCTACGCCCCGACGGAGCGGCGCCGGATCTACGCGGCGCTCGGCGAGCGAGCGGCGGGCGCCCTGCGATTCGGCTCGGTCGTGGTCGACGCCACGTTCGGGGAGCCCGAGCTCCGGGACGCGTTCCTCCAAGGCCTCCAGGGCGGTACCCGGCAACAGTTGCGCGTCATCGTCTGCGACGCCCCGCTGCAGGTGCGCGTCGAACGCGCGCGCCGACGTGCCGCGGCCGGTGGCGCCGCCTCCGATGCGGGTCCGGACGTCGTGCGTGCCGTGGGGGACGACATCGCGGAGCTGCCGGTCGCGCCCGAGCACCGCGTGGTCGTGCCGACCACCGGCCCGCCCGGCGATGCGGCGCGGCGCGTGGCCGCATGGCTCGACGACGACGGCGTGCGCTAGCGTCGCGCCTCAGTGCGATGACCAACGACTCGACCACGGCGGAGCGCATCAAGATCGTCCTGGCCGACGACCACGTCGTGGTGCGGCGTGGCCTGCGGCTCGTGCTCGAGGGGGAGGATGGTTTCGAGGTCGTCGCGGAGGCCGGTGACGTCGCCGACGCGCTTCGCTACGTGCGCGCCCACCGGCCCAGAGTGCTGGTCCTCGACCTCAACATGCCGGGCGAGCCGAGCCTCCCGGCGATCCCCCGGTTCCTGGAGGGATCGCCGGACACCGCGATCGTCGTGCTGACGATGCAGGAGGACCCCGCGTTCGCACGCGAGGCGCTGCGCTCCGGCGCGCTGGCGTATGTGCTCAAGGAGGCGGCCGACGACGAGCTCGTGGACGCCGTGCGGGCCGCGGCCCGCGGCGACACGTACCTCAACCCGCGGCTCGGCGCGCGGCTGGCGGCCGAGCCGCCCACGCCGGCCGGGCCGCCCGACGACCTCAGCGAGCGCGAGATCGAGGTCCTGCGGCTCATCGCGCTCGGGCACACGAACGCCGAGATCGGCAAGCAGCTGTATCTCAGCGTGCGCACGGTGGAAACGCACCGGGCGCACATCCAGCAGAAGCTGCGGCGCACGTCGCGCGCCGAGCTCGTGCGCTACGCGCTGGACAACGGACTGGTCGGGGGCTAGGGATCGCTCGCCTCGGCGCGGGCCGAGCAGCGTAAGTGAAGACCTCCGCAGTTTCCCGCAGTGACGGGCGGGATCCGCCGAAGTCCCGGACGGTCGATCCCCGGATGGCGGAGCCGGCGCTCCGACATAGCGTGCGTCCCCAAGGACACGACGGAAGGAGCGCGGAATGCTGACCTACATCGCCGCTTACGACGGCAGCGACGCATCGCGTGCCGCGGTGCGGTTCGCAGCGGACCTGGCCCGTGCCGAGGACGCCCAGGTCATCGCGGCGCACGCCTACCCCTACATCAGCCCGGCCGGCATGCGCGGTGCGGTGCCCGAGGCGCAGCGCGCTCTGCAGGAGGACGCTCGCAACGCGGGCCGGACGGTGCTCGAGGGCTTGGATGTCGACGGGATCGCTCGCCGTATCCTCGTGTGCGGGTCGCCTGCACGGGCGCTGCACGAGCTGGCGGTCGCGGAGCAGGCGTCGCTGATCAGCGTCGGCGTCACGCACCATGAGCACCTCGGACGGCTCGTCCCCGGATCGGTCGCAGCCAAGCTGCTGCACGGCGCGCCGTGCCCCGTGGCGACCGTGCCCGCGGGGGCTGCGAGTCACGGCGTCGCCACGATCGGCGTGGCGTACGACGGCGGGGTGGAGGCGCGAGGCGCCCTCGCTGCGGCCGAGCGTCTGGCGACCCTGCTCGGAGCGCGCATGGTCCTCATCGGCGCGCTGGAGCAGTCGATCTACGCCGGTCCCGCGCTCGCGACCGCGTGGGATCTCGATCCGGCGGTTCGCGCGGCACTGGAGCAGGACCTTCGCGAGGCGGCGGACGGCATCGCGGAGATCGACGTCGAGACGCGTGTCGTCACCGGCTCGGCCGCCCGGGCGATCACCGATGCGGCGCGCGACGGGATCGATCTCCTGGTGGCCGGCTCGCGCAGCTACGGCCCGATGCGCAGCGTTCTCCTGGGCAGCGTGTCTCGCCATCTCGTCGACCATGCGCACTGCCCCGTGATCGTCGTGCCGCGCGGCGCCGAGGCCGAGATCGACCGCGAGCCGCGGCACGCGGCGGCCAGCGCCTGATCGGCGTCATGTTCGTGTGGGGCCGGCGTCGCCTCTCGCGGCGCCGGCCCGCCTGAGGCTCAGGGAGCCTGGCGCCCCTGCCAGGCTCGCCGCGGTCGCGCTCGGGCGAGGTGGCCGAGCGGCTCCAGATCGAGCCTCATCTCCACTTCCAGGCCATGTTCTGGCGAGCGTCGTCGCCCGAGCTCGGGGTGGCGGTAGGCGAGCCAGGGAGCGAGGTAGTGGCCGACGACCTTCGCCGCCGGCTCCCAGAGCGGCTCGGCCAGCACGCTGTCGCCGGCCTCGGGGTCGTGGCGCAGGAAGCGATCCAGCCCGCCGGTCAGGAGGCGACCGCGTAAGACCGGTCGGAACGGCTTGGGTGCGAGCATGCCGCCCGCCTCAGCGACCAGGTGGCGGACCGCGGAGTCGGCCTGCTGTGCTGCGAGGCCGCCCTGTTTGATGGGTTGGTCGGTGCCGTCTCCCGCTGCGTACACGCGCCGCAGCCCGGCGACGCGCCCGTGCTCGTCGACGGGGATGAAGCCGGCATCGTCGTGTGGCACGCCCGCGAGCTGCGTCGGGCCGTCGAGCACCGGCGAGGCGACGACACGATCGGCCGGCAGCCATTCGGCGTCTGCCCGCAGGCGGATCGCGCTCCCGTCGTCGGCGATCTGTGGATCGGTGCCCACGTGGAGCTCGATCCCGGCCCGCTCGAGCAGCTCGCCGACGGCCCGGCTGGGCTCGGCACCGAACATCGCGAGCGGCCCGGGTTCGGGGGTGACGAGGAGGACGCGCCGTCGCTGCGCCCGGCCACGGGTCATGAGGGCGAGCTCGTACATCGGCAGCGGCCACGTGGTGCCGGGCGGCACGACGAACGCGACGCTCTGGGCGCGGCCGCGGATCAGGTCGCTGACCAGCTCGCGGATGGCCGGCACGGACTCCTGCCCCTGGAAGGTGATGACCGGCGGGTGCGCGGGAAAGGCGCGCGCGCCCACGGCGAGGACGAGCGCATCGAAGGGCAGCTCGTCTCCGCGGTCGAGGTCGAGCGCGTTGTCGTCGGGCCGCACTGCGGTAACGGCGGCGCGCACGAACCGGGCGCCGGACTCGCGCGCGACGTCGGCCAGCGGCAGGGTCGGGGCCGGCACGCCGCCGAACGGCTCGCCGACGGCGTAAGGCTGCAGCGTGAAGCGGTCGTCCGGGCAGACGAGCGACAGCCGCAGGCGTCCTTCACCGAGGTCTGCGAGTCCGAGGAGCGCCTCGATGCCGGCGACGCCTCCGCCGGCAACCACGACGCGCCAGGGTTCTACGGTCACGTCGCCGCTCCCTTGGAGGCCAGGTAGGTCGCCAACCGGGGCGCAGCTACCTTCAAGGGCGGCCACCACAGCGCGTCGTGCGCCAGCACCGCCGTCCCGCCGTCCAGCGGTCGTCTGAGGAACGTCCGGCCCGGACCCTCGATGAGCTCGGCGCGCAGCACCTCCCGGTGGGGCTGGGCGGCGACCGGCGCGCCGGCCTGCCGGGCGATCTCGTGGGAGGCGCGCTCGGCCTGCTGGGCGCCGATGCCGCCGTGCTTGAGCGGTCCGACGGTCGCATCGCCCGCCGCGTACACGCCCTGAGCGCCCTGGACCCGCCCGGCGCGATCGACGGGGATGAAGCCCTGCTCGTCGTGCGGGAGTCCGTGGATCGCGGGACCGTGCAGCCGCGCGAGCGCGATCGTGCGCTCCGGGATCGCGATGGTCCGGCGCTCGGGCCCGACGAGCGCGCCGCTCTCGAGGACGTCGACGACCTCCGTCGCCGCATGTACCGAGACGCCCGCGCCGGCGAGCGTCTCCGCGGCGTGTTCTGCGACCTCCTCGCCGAGCGCCGCCAGCGGCGCCGGCTCGGCGGTCACAAGCGACAGCTCGACGTCGAGCCCGTGCAGCTCGCTGTGCGCGGCGGTCAGCAGCGCCAGCTCGTAGAGCGGCAGCGGCCACGACGGCCCGGGCGGGACGACGAACGCGAGACTGGCGATGCGTCCGGCCTCGAGCTCGTGCAGCGTGCTGGCGATGAGGTCGACGTCCCGCGCGCCGCGGAACGCCAGCGCCGCGGGATAGGCGGCCCGCCGATGCGCGCCGACCGCGACGAGCAGCGCGTCGAATGCCAACCGGTCGCCGCCGCGTGTGATCGCCTGGCGGTCGCCGACGTGCACGCCGTGCAGAGCGTCGGGCACCAGGCGGGCGCCGTGCTCGGCCACGACGGCCTCGACGCTGTACTCCGGTGGCGCGCCGTGACCGAACGGCGTCCCGACGCTCGCCGCGCCCATCACGAAGCTCGGCTCGGGCGCCAGGACCGTCGTCGCGACGTGCTTGGGCGCCAGGGCGTCGAGGGCCAGCAGCGCCTCCAGCCCGGCGATGCCCGCACCGGCGATGATCACGTGCGCCGGCTCGGGTCGGGTCATGGCATTGCGCCGGGCGGGATGACGGTGACAGGCACGTCAGCGCGCCGGACGAGCTCCTGCGACACGCTGCCGAGCAGCGCCGATGTGGCCGGGCTGTACCCGTGCGAACCCACGACGATCGCATCCGCGCCGAGCTCGCGCGCGACGTCGAGGATCGCGTCCGCCGGCGGTCCGGCCACGAGGCGCGCCTCCCACCTCGTGCCGGTGAGCATCTGGGCGTCTTCCTGCAGGATCGCGTCGAGCATCGCTCGCGCCTGCTGCTCCCGGTCGGTGTCGAGCAACTCGCGCCAGCGCGACGTCGGGTGCGGCGGCGGGGCGTCGCGCGCATGCACGATCACGACGTTGGCGTTCCGGTCGATCGCGACCGCGTGCGCGATCGCCGCCCGGGAGGACTCCGAGCCGTCGTAGCCCACGACCACGGTGCTCTGGTCCTCGCTCATGCCGAGCCCGCCCGGTCCAGGTACGCGCCGAGGTGCTCGGCGGCGATCTTCGTGGGCGGCCACCACAACGGCTCGTCCGATGCGCTTGAGCTGTCGCTTCCCTGCCCGCCGACGATGATCTCCCGCAGGTACGTCGGGCGCGCCCCGGTGATGAGCTTCGCCCGCAGCTGCGGCCGGAACGGCTTTGGGGTCACGGGCGCGCCGGCCGCGGCGGCGATCGTCTCGGCCACCGCGACCGCCTGCTGCGCCGCGATTCCGCCCTGCTTCAGGGGGAACGTCGTGCCGTCGCCGACGGCCCACACGGCGGGGGTGTCGTGGACGCGGCCGTAGTCGTCGACCGGGAGGAACCCGTCCGGATCGGCGGGGAGCCCGGGCACCGCGGGCCCGTCGTGGAGGGGGAGCGTCACGACGCGCCGCGCGCGCACGACCGGCGCTCCGTCAAGGCCGATCACCGCGCCGTGGTCGACGTCGCGGACGTGGACGGCGGTCTGCACGTCGATGGCGGCATCGCGCAGGAGCCGCGCAACGGTCTCGCTTGCCTGCAACCCGAAGATGCCAAGCGGCCGCTCCTCGGGCGTAACGATGCTGCACGCCACCTCGACGCCCATGCCGTAGGCGCGCTCGGCGGTCAGCAGCGCGAGCTCGTAGAGCGGCAGCGGCCACGTCACGCCGGACGGGACGACGAACGCGACGCTGTCGACGGCCCCGATCTCGACGTCCTGGACCAGCCCGTGGACCGCCTCGGCCTCCTCAAGGCCGCCAAAGGGGATGCCGCCGGTGAACGCCGGGCGCTGGCGCGCGCCGACCGCCACGATGAGGTCGTCGTAGGCGATCGTGTCGCCCGCTGCCGTGATGACCGTGCGGTCTTGCGGGGCGACGGACGCAAGCTCGTCGCGCACGAGCTCGGCTCGGGCTTCGGCGCAGATCGGCGCGAGCTCGTAGCGGCGCAGCGCGGGCCCGGCGAACGGATCTTCCACGCTGAGAGCGCGCACGACGAACGCGTCGTCGGGCGTCAGGAGCGTCATCGACACGCGATCGCCGGCAAGGGCGCGCAGCGCCAGCATTGCCTCCAGGCCGCCGACGCCACCGCCGGCGATGAGCACGTGATGCGACGTGGACGAGGTCATGCGGAAACCGTACGGATGATGGGCCGTGGCCTCATCCGCGGATCGCCACGTAGCGCGCTTCGGTTTACCCGCGATCTTGTCGCCGGGCGTCGGCCCGGGCATTGGCGGAACCAGACCACCCGACCTCTCGGGATGTTCTGGTGCATGACTTCGCGGTCGGCTCGAGCAGGGTGAACGGGTATAACGCAGCGCTCAGCGATCGTCGGCAGCCGCCGGTGCGTTCGCCATCGATCTCGGTGCGGCGGCGGTGGGCCGGGTCGCCTGCTTCATTCGCTCAAGAACGCGTTCGGCGGCGGGGGGCGGGGAGCCGGCCAGCCACAGCAGCACCAGCGGGAGCGTGAGATCGTCGTGGACGGCGAGGAACGTGATGCCGTCGCGTAGTGGCCAGTCGGCGGGCACGATCGCGATCGCGGCGCGGGCGCCGAGCTCGGGCAGCGAGCCGCTACCGGTGATGCGCGACTCCACGGGCTCGACGTGCGCGCCCGCGGCCGCCAGGCGCGCGAGGAGCAGATCGGTGTAGGGGGTCCCGCGCGGGCTCCAGGTCAGCAGCCGTTCGCCATCGAGCTCGGCGAGCGCCACGCGTCCGCCCCCGGCGAGCCGGTGCCTGTCGGGCACGGCGATCACGGCGGGCGTCGGGCCCAGCGCCGCTGAGTGCACGGCGGGGCTGGAGGGAGTGGTGCGCGCGAGCGCGAGGTCGATGGCGCGGTCGCGCAGCGCCTGCGCGATCTCGCCGGGGCGGACCTCGTGCAGCGAGACCGCCAGGTCGGGCGCGCCGGCGCGCAGCACCGCGGTGACCTGATCGCGCTCGCCCGGGCCGAGTGCCGGTGAGACGCCAACGCGAACTGTTCCGGCAAGCCCGCGGCCGACTGCGCGTGTGCGGGCGAACGCGTCGTCGGCCGCCGCGAGGACGTCGCGCCCGGAAATCAAGAGCGTCGCGCCGGCTTCGGTCAGGCGTACCTCGCGCGACGTGCGGTGCAAGAGTTCGACGCCGAGCGCCGCTTCGAGCTGGCGGACCGCCTTGGACACCGCCTGCTGCGCGATGTGCAGCCGTACCGCTGCACGCGTGAAGTTCAGCTCCTCAGCGACGGTCACGAACGCGCGTAGCTGGCGCAGCTCAGCCATCGCCCTCATCCACATCGAGCCGATGTGGCTCAACGCCCAATCGATGCTTCACGGACGCGGCGTGCACCGCCAGCATCGTAGGCATGACCCGGACGCTCGGAACCAACGGACCTGCCGTCTTCCCATTGGGCCTGGGGTGCATGGGCATGTCGGATCTCTACGGCCCGGCCGATGACAGCGAGAGCATCGCGACGATCCGCGCCGCGCTGGATGCCGGCGTCACGCTGCTTGACACGGGCGACTTCTACGGCGCGGGCCACAACGAGCTGTTGATCCGCGAGGCGCTCGCCGCGCGCGACCGCGGGGAGGCGATCATCAGCGTCAAGTTCGGCGTGCTGCGCGACCCCGATGGCGGCTGGCTGGGCAGCGACTGCCACCCGGCGGCGGTCAAGAACTTCGCCGCCTACACGCTGCGGCGGCTCGGCAGCGAGCACATCGATGTCTACCGCCCCGCGCGGCTTGACCCCGACGTGCCGATCGAGGAGACGATCGGCGCGATCTCAGAGCTCGTGCAGGCCGGCCACGTCCGCCACATCGGCCTCTCCGAGGTCGCTGCGGACACGCTGCGCCGCGCCGCGGCCGTGCACCCCATCAGCGATCTGCAGATCGAGTACTCGCTGCTCTCGCGCGGGATCGAGGACGAGATCCTGCCGGTCTGCCGCCGGCTCGGGATCGGCATCACCGCCTACGGCGTGCTCTCGCGCGGCCTGCTGTCGGGCCACTGGTCTGCGGAGCGCACGCTTCACCCCGGCGACTTTCGCGCCCACCAACCGCGCTTCGCCTCCGAGAACCTCCAACGGAACCTCGCGCTCGTCGACGCCCTGCGCAGCATCGCCGACGCCAACAGCGCATCGGTCGCACAAGTGGCGATCGCGTGGGTGCTTGCGCGCGGCGAGGACATCGTGCCGCTCGTCGGCGCCCGCCGCCGTGACCGCCTGCACGAAGCGCTCGGCGCCCTCCAGCTCGGGCTCTCCACTGAGGAGCTCGTGAGCGTCGAGCACGCCATCCCCCGCGACGCGGCAACCGGCGAGCGCTACGCGCCAACGCTGCTCGCCCAGCTGGACTCCGAACGCGGCACCTGAACGCGTCAGCCCGTCGAGCGCATCAAGAGCGACACACGCGACGCGCTCAAGCTCGCACGGCCGCACGCGGCTGGGCAGGTGCGGGCGGGCAGCCTGCCCGCCGGGAGCTGGAGGAGCTCCGGGACTCGTCTGCCGCAGCCTCTGCTTCGGCGCGGCTCGACCCGAGCGGTGCTGAGGGAGATGTACGAGGAGGGGAGGTTCGTGGGCGCCGGGCTGGGCGCCATGGCCCTGGAAGCCCTGGCTGCGACGCCGTAAACGGTTCGTCGCCCTCGCTGGCGTGCTCAGCGCGCTGTCCCACGGTCCCTCCATCCGGCCCGTAGGAGATCGCCTTAGTTCCGGTAACGCTCGATACTTGAGCCGTACACATCGCCACTCCATAGTTTGGTCGATCAATCGGCCAGATTGATGTGCCCAGACCTCAGAGGCCGCGGAAGGGCGGACGAAGCAGACCCTCGGTAGGGAGCCCGCGCGTCGTCACCTGGGCTGCGACCACAAGATCGGCCGTCCACGTGGCCGAGGCAGCGTTCGCTCCCCGAGCAGCGACCACTCCCGTACCGCCCGTCCGACGCAAGGACGCCGACAAACCGACCCACAGCACCCCCTAGCAAGTCGAGGGGGGAGAAGCCGGGGCCCCAACGACAAACCGGTCAGAGGGGCACGAACCCGCGACTTCGACACGGCCACGGAGGCCAGCATCATGATCTCAACTCACCTGTTCGGCCGGCGTGCGCCTGCCCGATACCGCGCTGCCCTGGCAGCCCTGACAGCCGCCGCGGCGATCGCCGCGGCTGCCCCGAGCGCCGCGCACGCCGGGACGTATCCCTCTTATGCCTGCGATGTGCCGGGCATCAACCTGCCGGCACCGACCAAGGGCGCGTGGACCAACTACGACAGCTCCGGCCATATCCAGCATTGGGATTCCTGCGGCAGTCAGAGCGGCCGCGGCGGCGCCAGCTGGTTCCAGATCAACTACCCCTACGGGGTGCTCGCGCAGAACACGGGCGTCGGCGTCGAACTGCAGATCCCGGCGAGCGGGCCGCTGTCGGCGATCTCGATCGATCGGGTGATCGACTGGACCACCACGCAGCTGACTGCGCAGGGCGCTGGGCAGGCGCCCGCGTACGGGCTGAATACCGCCGGGTCGATCTCCAGCGCGCCGGGTGGGGACACGAGCGGGTTTGACGGGATCGGCACGACGGGAGCGGGGCACGACAGCGGACCGCTTGCGGCCAACGCCAAGAACCATCGCATCGGTGTGTACTGCGCCTACATGGGCGGTGGCTACGGCAACTGCACGCTCCCGTCGCCGTTCCTGCGCGTCCGGGGTCTGAAGGCGACACTCAAGGAGGGCGTGCAGCCGTCGGGCAGCATCGACGGCGGCAGCATCACGTTCGACGGTCCGCTGAAGGGTACCAAGACCCTGAGCTACACCGGCTCCGACGGCGAGTCGGGCATCGAGCGCGTCGTTGCGACGCTCGACGGGATCATCGTCGCGTCAAAGAGCTTCGCTCGTGATCTCACCCAGCCCGTCGCTCAGCAGATCGGCGAGTGTGACTACGTCGGGCTGCGCGCATGCCCGGCCAGCGCGAGCGACACGCTGAGCGTCAACACGGCCAGCGTGCCCGACGGCTCCTACGAGCTCGGCCTACGCGTCACCGACGCGGCGGGCAACACCCGCACCACCGTCGCCAACGCGCCTGTCGTCATCGACAACGTCGTCGACGCGCCCGCGCCCGTCGGCCCAACGCCGATCGTCGTGCCCGGCCAGAACGGCCAGAACGGCGCCGACGGCAAGGACGGCGGCGTCCTGACCGTCAACGGGGTCAACGCATCGCCCTCGGCTAGCCTGCGGGCCGCGTTCGCCTCCTCGCGCCGCGGCGTCATCAAGAGCACCTACGGCAAGAAGGTCCTGATCACCGGTCAGCTGTTGGCGCCGGGCGGCCAGCCGATCACCGGCGCGCGACTGTCGGTCATGCAGCAGGAGAAGATGCTCGGCGCGACGATGGCCCCGGCCGGCCAGGTGACCACCGACCGGCAGGGCAAGTTCCGCTACGTCACCACGGCCAGGCGGTCAACCACGGTGCGCTTCGGCTACCGCACGCACCTGCAGGACACCGACTTCTCAGAGACGACGGACATCAGCCTCGGCGTGATCGCCAAGGTCGCCCTGACGCCCAACAAGAGGTCGCTGCGAAACGGTCAGACCGTCCGCTTCCTCGGGACCCTCGCCGGCGCGCCCCGCGGTTCGCGCAAGGTCGTCGAGCTGCAGGTCAAGAAGGGCCGGCGGTGGATGACCTTCCGCTCCACCCGGCTGCGCAACGGCCGCTTTGACGAGCGCTACCGCTTCACTCAGACCCACGGCACGAAGACCTACGCATTTCGGGCCCGCGTGCGCGAGGAGGCCGGCTTCCCGTTCCTGACCGGCGCGTCCAAGCAGGTCAGGGTCAAGGTGCGCGGCTAGCCCCACAGCCACGCCCCTAGCAGCGAGCAAGCGGCGCCCGACCCAGCGGGCGCCGCTGTCGCGTTTCGCCGAGACCCCAACTGTGCCGATCACCCGGTTCGGACCGCCGACCGACAGGAACCCACCCGCACCCATGCTCACTCCCATGACCACCAGTCTTCAACGCCTGCTGCGCGCCGCCGCGCTCGCCGCCGGCCTAGCCGCCGCCACGGTTCCGGCCGCGCACGCCGAGGCCGTCACGCCGCAGGCCGCAGACGCCAACGCCGCCTTTCTGGCCTACGCCGGTGCTCCGCCCGTCGCGGGCAAGGTGTGCGTCGTCGACACCGGCGTCGACCTCACCACCGACGCCACCGCCAGCGTCGAGGCGCGCTACAGCATCTACGGCGGCACCGTCGGTGACGTCGGCGGAAGCAACATCACAAAGCACGGCACCTACGTCGCCGGGGTCATCGCCAGCCAGAACGACAACCAGGCCACCGTCGGGATCTGGCCGCGCGCGAAGATCATCTCGGTGCGCGTGTTCCCTGACGGCAACAGCGGCAGCAGCGTGCCGACGTATCTCGAAGCACTCGACCGGTGTCGCACGGCGGGGGCGAGCGTCATCAACATGTCGCTCTCAGGGTTGGGCACCGCGACCGGCTCCCAGCTCACGCAGCTCGACAACCGCATCAACGATCTTCGCGTGACCTATGCGATAAACGTGGTGGCCGCGGCCGGCAACACGGGCGGCGAGATCGGCTACCCCGGCAGGTTCGGGGCGGCATTCACCGTGGGCGCGAGTGACAGCACGGGGAGCTTGTGCACGTTCTCCTCCCGCGGCCCGCAGCTCGACATCTCGACCTACGGCTGCGGCGTGCTCGTGTCGATGGAGAACGGCCAGCTCGGCCTCGCAAGCGGTACCTCCTACTCGACGCCGATCGTCAGCGCGGCCCTCGCTGCCCTGCGCGCGTATAGCCCGGGGCTTACCGTCCAGGCCGCGGAGGACCTCCTAGTGACCACGGCGCGCATGACCCCGGCAGGCAAGCTGCTCGACGTCGCCGCCGCCTTCCGCGCGGCCGGCCTCGGCGCCGTCGCGGCCACTCCGATCCCGCCCAGCCCGGCGCCTTCCGGTGCGCCTGCGACGGTCACCAGGATCGTTCAGGCGCCCATCTCCACTGATCCACTGGCCGAGCTCGGCGTGCGTACGCCACGACTGCGCAACAAGAGCTATCGCCGTGGCGTGCTGAGGATCGCCGTGTCGGGCGTGCCGGACTTCGGCCGCGCGATCTTCACGGTCGACCGTCGCCGCTACACCCGCGCGGAGGGCAAGCTCAGCGTGCGGCTGCGCCGCGCGCCCCGCCGGGTCAGCATCGTCATCGACGTGCCCGAGGTCGGGCGCACTGATGCGTTAGTCGTCCGAGTCCAGGCCGCGCGCCCGCCCACGAGGACGAACCAGAGACTCAAGCGTTGTCGCTAGCGTGCCGAATTCTCGGTGGAGGGCCCTACACGCCTGCCGTATGCCTCGCACCCTCCTGAACCACACCCTGCTCCTCCTAGCGGTCGCCGGCACGCTCGCCCTAGTCGGCGTGGCACCCGCATTCGCCGGCACCTACGACGTGCGCTCCTGCAGCGGCAATCCCGCCACTGCGCCGCCCGCCGGGCTGAGCGGCGTTGACGACGCCTGGACGTTCGAGACCGACGATCCGACACATCTGGAGTCCGCCGCCAACTGCCCGCCGATGGACGACACCGGCATTGACGGCCTGACCGCGCAAACGACCCTTCAGAGCGGCGCGACTCCCCAGAGCCGCTTCGCGCAATGGCGCTTCGACGCCCCGTCAGGGACCTCACTCTCTCGGCTGCGGCTTTGGCGCTTCGGCGCGAAGCAGCTTAACTCGTGGGAGCTCTACACGCGGACGGCCGACGGCACAACGCTGGCTGGCAGTGACTGCACCAAACCACCAGACCAGTTCTCGTGCACGGTCGGCGGCGCCGGCGTCATCGCCGATTGGACCATCGACACCTCCTCGTACCGAGTCGGCATCGCCTGCACGAACGACACTTCATGCGCCACGGGCTTCTCGCTGCACGAGGCCTGGAGCAGCATCTACGCCGCAATCGTGACCGTCAACGACACCACTCCTCCAACGGCGTCCGGCGGCAGCGGGAGCTTGTTCGCCGGGGGCTACCTGCGCGGCGCCGTCGCCGCGGGGGTCGCCTCGGCATCTGACTCGACCGGGATTCGCAACCTGCAGGTCCGCGTCGACGGTGACCGCGTCGTCGGCACCGCACCGGAGCGCGCGTGCGACTTCACGCGCCGCTCGCCGTGCCCGAACCTGAGCAGCGCCGAGTCGTTCTCGTTCGACTCAAGCGCGATCGGCGACGGCACTTGGACCGCCCGCGTTGGCGTCCTGGACGCGGGGGAGAACTTCACCGCCGCCGCGACGCAGACGATCACGGTCGACAACACGCCTCCGCTCGCGCCCACCCCGAGTTCCCCGCCGTCGCTGACAGTGTCCTCACCGTCCACGACGATCTCCTGGACCGAGCCGGGCGGGCAGGTCTCCCCGATCACCACGGCGCACATCACAATGTGCGGCCCGGCAGGTTGCCAGACGCGCACCCAGGCAGCCGGCGCCGGTAGCGGCAGCGCCACGGTAAGCCTCGGTGGCTACGGCAGCTACACCGCAAGCGTCGCGCTGCAGGACGCCGCCGGGAACTTCTCCGCCAATCAGGCCGCGACCTGGACGATCACATACGCGAGCCCGGCTGTGCCCGTGCCGCAGCCGTTTCCGAAGCCGCGGCCGTCGGTAAAGATCAGCCCTCGGCTCGTCCTCGCCCGCCCGATCGTGGCGCGTGATCGCCGCACCATCACCGTGCGCGGCAGCGTCGCCCCGAGCGTCAGCGGGCGAGTCACAGCGCAGGCCTCCGCGCGCATCAGAGGGCGCACGCGAACGATCACCCGTCACGCCACGATCCGCGGCCGCCGCTACCGCACAACGCTGCGCCTGCCCTCACGCGCGTGGCGGACGGCAAAGGTCACGGTTCGGTACCCCGGCAACTCAATGCGCCGGTCAGCCACCATCGTCCGCCCCGTCGGACAGCGCCGCCGCTGAGGCGCCGCGTCCCTGTCCGCGCGATCGTGTTCGACGCGCTGGCCTGCGCGCCCGGCGGGTACACCGCGGGACCACAACACGCAGGCTCCGACGCTGCGCGCCGAGATGCTCGGTGCCAGCGCGGAAGAGGCAAACGCCCTGCCCGACACTCTCTGGAAGATCGAAGCGAGCGTCGAGACGCACGGGACCGCGATACGCAAGGCGGACGCCGACTGCCGTCGCCAAGTCGACCGGTAGGGGCCGCGACGATCGCGAGTACGACGTGGCCAAGCGCGTCGCCGCCGCGCGGTTAAACAGCAGCGAACCGCTTCTCGACCGCCGCCCGACGGCCGAAGGACCTTCGGGTGCGTGCATGCGCGGCTGCCCCGAGCGAGCCCACGGAGCCCAAGCCCCGTCAACGACAGCTAGGGTCGCCTGGGGCCGCGTTCTTAGGGGCTGGTGGCGGACCCGAATCGCGGTCAACGACACCAGCGTCACCCACACGACGCGCGTCCGCATCCCGGAAGACTGATCCCGGCAAAGGACGTACCGGGTCTCGAGCGCGTTCACGCACGCGTCCGCGACTGCGCACCGAAGACGCGCGCTTCCAGCCCGGAAACGCCAGGCGCGCGGCGTCGAGCCTGCAGACGCGTGAAGGGCGACGCCGCGCGCGCCCCTCGTGTGTCTGCCGCCAGGCGTTGCTCGGCGGGCGGCAGGAGGTCACAGCGCACCCCGCCGACTTCGACGGATTGTCCATTCGGCTGCGGGCCGGCTTGAGCGTGCGCGGCACTCGCGCCGAGAACGCAGAAGTCCCCAGCAGGTCGGCGGGGGGAACGGCGCTGGCAGGAACGACAAGAGGGACGACATGCCCGGCGCCGCCCGCCACGAGCACGCCTCGCCGCCCGAGGAGTGGTCGGCGCTTCTCACTGCGCAGGAGTGGAGGATCGCCGTCGCGGCGCTCGGGCTCGACCGTCTCAAGGAGTTGCACCCGATGATGTCCGAGTTCACCCCGAAATTCCGCCGCGCGTTCGTCGGTCACCTGGCCGACCTGGATGGCTGTGACCCTGCTCGCAAGGTGCTGCTGGCCGTCGCCCGCGGCGCCCACGAAGCACTCGAGGGCGCCGATCCCTGCCCTGAGCACTGGGCATGCACTGACACTCGCGGCGGGGAGCGGCGCTCGTGAGCGCGATGGGCGACCTGCGCAAGCACCGCGCGGACGAGACGATTGAGCGCGACTACGGCGCGCTGCGCGATCACGTCCTGAGGACCGTCGCGCGGTCGCTGCGGCGCAGGTCGATCTTCTTCGACGAGGCCGACCTGGACGGCCACTACAACATCGCCTGGCAGGGCCTGTACAACGAGCTGCTGGCCGGCGTGCCGGTGCCCAACCCGACCGGGTTCCTGGTCACGGTCGTGATGCGCCGAGCGATCGACGACTCCCGTCGCGTTGACGGCCAGGGTCGCGCCGTGACCTACGAGGTCACCGAGGAGCAAATCGCCGAGGTCAGCAGCCACACCGACGTCGCCGACAGACTGGATGACAACACCAAGCTCAAGCACTTCATGGAGGGCCTGAAGGACCGCCTGACCGAGCGCGAGCGCGAAGCCGCGACCCTCTGCTACATCAACGGCTTCTCGCGTCCGGAGGCCGCCGAGGTCCTCGGTGTCGAGCGCAAGCGCATGGAGAAGATCATGGACGCCGTCTCCAAGAAGATCGGCGCCTTCGTCCGCGACATCGAGTCCGGCGCCTGGTGTGAATCGCGCCGCTCACTGATCAACGCCTACGCCTTCAGCGTTCTGGACAAGCGCGGCGAGCGCTACCAGCTCGCCTGTGAGCACCTGGCCGGATGCCCAGCGTGCCGACGCTACGTGCGCTCCGTACAGGGTCTCGCCGCGGTCCTGCCGCCCGTGGTGCTGCCGCTCGGCCCGCTCGGCGGTGGCGGCGGAGTAGTCGGCGGCCTGTTCGAGGCGATCGAGGAGCTCTTCGGCCATGCCGCGCACACCACCGCAGATGCGGCCGCGGCGAAGGCTGGCGGCGTTGCAGCGGTGACCGTGGGCTCAGGACCCTCCGCGGCGACAACGGCCGGCTCGGCGGCGACGGCGGGCGGCTCGGCCGCCGCGACCGGGAGCTCGGCCACGGCGGCCGGCTCGCCCGGCACCGCCGCAGCCGCGGGCCCGGCCGCGAAGAGCTCCGCCTTGGCCGGCGCCTCCGCCGCCGGCAAGGCTGGCGGTACCGCGGCAGTCACGGCGGCCAGCACAGCCACCGGCGCGGGCGGCGGGCTTGTGGTCAAGGCGGCCGTCGTGGCCGCCGCAGCCATCGCGGGCGTTGGCGGCGGCGGTGTGGCCACCGGCGTGCTGGAGCTCTCCGACCGAGCCGACGGCCCCGCGGCTAGGTCGCAGATCGTGGCGGTCAATGCGCCTGCGCTGCCCGCCGGCATCAAGAACATCTCTCTGCCTGCGCGCTCGACGACCGCGACCAGCACATCCAAGAAGAGGGCCGCGCGCCGTAAGCAGCGCACAAAGGCGACCGCCACCAAGCGCACGGTCCGCCCGGCGGCGACGACCGTGCCGTCCACGCCCGCGCTGCAGACGGCTGCGCCCGCCCGCACCGCACCCGCGGCCGCGGCGCCCTCAGCATCGACCCACACGCGCCGTAGCGCCGCCAGCAGCTCCCGGTCGGGGTCTGAGTTCGGCGTCGAAGACTGATTCGCGCTGTCATCGCGTCGCTGAGTGAAGCGCCCCGATAGGGGCGCTTCGTGGCTCGCGCGACGCCCCGCGTCCGGGGGTCCGGGGCCCGGGATCGGTGCTGGTAGCGGACCGGGGGAGGGCCCGCGACAGCGACAAGACCCGTGAAAGCAACCGGAGGACCCCGGATGCTCGACCGCAGGACCAACTTCCTCGACGACGACCCGGCGACCCGGCGAGTTACGACCCTCACGCTGCTGGACCACGAGGCCGGCGATACCGATGTCGGCGCCGAGTCGACGGTGCTGCCCGAGATCGACGCCGCGCCGGGCCCGCCGGACCCCGGGCGGGCGCTTGACGCGATCGCCGAGCCACGACGACCGCGAGAAGGCCACCCGGCGCTTCGCGTGCGAGCGCCGCGCCGTCGAGGCGCTCATGGGCGAAGGCAACGCCCGCATCCGACGAGGCCGACGAGGTCTGCCAGCGCGCGCGGCAAGACAGCCCGGCCGTCCCGCCAAGCAACACGCCAGGATCCGGCGCGCCGTGACGCACCCGCGCCGAAACCACCTGCGACTGCTCGCGGCGGCGATCGCCTACGGCGCGACCGCCAGCGGCGCGACTGTCGGCGCCCTGAGCATGTGCGTCGGTGGGGGCGGGAGGCCCGCCGTGGCGCTCGCGGCGCTCGCCGCCGCGGCCGGCGTGCTGTCGTGGCGGCGCTTCCGGCTGTCCGAGCGCCACCGCGTCGGCGCCGAGTCCGAGGAGCGCGTCCGCCGCCAGCTCAACAAGTTGCGGGGCGAGGGCTGGAAGGTCCGGCACGGGCTCCAGTGGCCGCGCGGCGGCGACATCGACCACGCGCTCACCGCACCCAACGGCCTGCTGGTCGCCGTTGAGACCAAGACGCGGCGCTACACCGCCAGGCACGTCGAGCGGACCCTGCACGCCGCCCAGTGGCTGCGCAGCGGTCGCCGAGCGCCGGCGATCGCGGTCCTCGTGCTCGCCGGCGAGCGCGGCGTCTGGCGGATCGAGAACGACGTCGTCGTCGTCTCGGCCGATCGGCTGCTCGACGTCCTGCGCTCGCACGGCGCCGCGGCCACCCGGCGCGCCGCCTGACCGCCCGCGGCGTCCGGCCGCGCCGCATCCGCGCAGGCCCGGGGCGGGGCTCCAGCGCCCTGCCCGGGCGCGCTGAAAACGCCGCGCCGCGGCCGCGCGCAGATCCGTGGGGGGAAGCCGGGGCGCCCCAGCGACAAGACCGGTGAGCCAAGCGACCAGAGGACCCCTGCTCATGCTTGACCGCCGCACCAACATCTTCGACGACGACGCCCCGACCTCGACTGCCGACCTGCCGGCCGCGGTCCTCGACCAGCCGGCCGAGGACCACGCCCAGGACGTCCAGCCGGTGTTCGCGGACGCCGACGCCGAGACGACGGAGGTGGCGAGGGTCGACACGACGGTCCCCCCGGTCGTGGACGACGAGCAGCCCGATCAGGGGCTGGAGCCTGCCGAGGATGCGGTCGCCGCCGAACGGGCCGGGCCCGCCGACGACGAGCGTGAGGGCCGCGAGGACGATGACCTCGAGGCGCTGTTCGACACGCCGCTCGCGAACGAGGGCCGTCGCGCGTCGCGGCGGGCACCGGCCAAGCGCAAGAACGCGGCCGCGCGCCGCCCGAAGGCGTCGTCGCTACCGTCGCTGCCCCGGCCGTCGCTGCGGATGCCCGAGTCCCGGATCGCCCGGGGCGCGCTAGGGTTCGCCGCGACCCTGCTGGCGCTGCTTGCGCTCTCCGGTGTCGCCGCCGTCTTCATGGGCGGCGGCGACGCCGCGCCTGCACCGAAGCCCGGCGCCAAGGCCCAGCCGCGCCCCGCCCTGAGCGCGGCGATCTTCCGCCATCCCGGCCCGCCGCCGCTGCCCGCGCGCCCGTACCAAACGCCCGAGGAGCGGCTGCGGGCCGAGATGCGCAAGCTGCGCAGCCGGCTCGCCTCCGAGCGGGCCGACCGTCGCGCCGCCCGCCGGCGGCTGCGTCAGCTCGAGCGCCGCCAGCGGCGCGAGAGCGCGCGGCGGTCCGCGCCCGCACAGCGGGCGACGGCCCCGACCGCCCCGTCCTACCGGCCCCCGTCCACAAGCCGGCCCGCCCCGCGTGGTCGTCGGTCGGGCGGACCTGCCGCGGGGGCCGAGTTCACGGTCGAGGGCTGAACGGCCCGAGCGCAACCCGACAGACCCAGCACACCACGACTCCTCCGGGGAGACAAACACCGATGATCACCCGCCTCAACATCGGCCTGTCCAAGGGCCGACGCATCAACCTCGCCGTCCTGGCGGTCGGCGTGCTCGCCGCCGTCGCGTTCGCGTTCGGCTCCGGCCACCTGGAGATCCTCAGGGGCGCCGTCGGCGCCGGCGACTCCGCCGACGGCCTGGAGAGGCTCATCACCGCCTCCAACCGGCTGATGACGCCCGCCCTCGTCGCCGCTGGCGCCGTGTTCCCGCTGGCGGTGATCGCCGGCGGCTTCATGGTCATGGTCGGCAACAAGAAGGGCGCCCCGGTGATCGCGATGGCGTTCGCCGCGCTCGTCCTGATCGCGTCGGCGAACGGGCTGGCGGCCTAACCGGCCGCCACTCGGCCCCCGTAAAGAGCGGCGAGCACGTCGAGCGAACACGGAACGGTGCGGCGAGCTGACGACACGACCGCCGGGCGCCGGCCCCGGCTTCGCGCCCGGGTCGGCGCGCGGCTGACGGGCCGGCGGCGCTTCGCGCTGCCGTCCGGCGTCGCCGCGTTCGTGATCGCCGTCATCTCGACGCTCGCGGCCCTCGATCCGCGCAGCGCCGTCGCCCAGCAGCAGGACGACGACGGCGGCGGCCTGGTCCCGGGCGTACCCGACCCGGGCGATCTGGTCGAGGAGGCCGCCGACGCGATCGGCGGCGCGGTCTCCAGCGCCGCCGTCGACATGATGCGCGAGATCCTCGAGTGGATCTTCGGCGGCATCCAGACGCAGATCACGACGTCGCTGCTGACGTGGCTGACATCGATTCCGAACTTCACGGGCGGCAACGTCGGCCAGCTCGCGAACACCACCACGGCGATCGCCTGGGGGCTCGTCGCGGTCGTGCTGACGGTCGCCGTCGCGCGCTACTGGATGGCCGGGATGTCGTCCTCCGGCCAGGGCGGCGCCGAGATCATGGACGCCTTCACGCGCGTCGTCGGCGCGGTCCTGTTCGTCGCGATCTGGCCGCTGCTGTTCAGGTCGCTCGTCGCGCTCTCCAACGCCGCCGCGTGGGAGATGCTGCACGCCGACTCGGTCCAGGACGACCTCACCCGGCTGCTGCGCGCGGCGATCGTCGCCAACTTCGCCGGCGGCGCGATCGGCCCGATCGTCGGCATCATCACCGCGATCGTCGGGACGCTGCTGCTGCTCGCCCTGGTGGCGATGAAGATCGTCGTCACCGCCTCGACGGTCCTGCTGTTCGTCGGCATGCCGCTGGCGGTGATCCTGTGGCCGATCACCGAGACGTCGTGGCTGGCGCGCGCCGCCGGCAAGGCGCTGGTCGTGTGCCTGCTCATCCCCCTGATCTGGGCAGCGATCTTCGCTGCGTTCGCCGCGGTCACGATGGATGCGCTGACCTTCAAGGGCGGCGACGGGCTGCTCGACAAGGCCCTCATCAAGCCGCTCACCGGCCTAGCGCTGCTGTACGTGTGCGTGCAGTCGCCGCGCTGGCTGATGAAGGCCGCGATGATGGGCGCCCACGGGCCCGGCGGCGGCTTCCTCGCGCGGACCTCCTCCTACATGGCCGCCCGCCACCTCTCGCAGGCCGCCAGCCAGCAGATCCCGCAACAGCTCGGCGGGATGAAGACGCCAGCTGCGACGCCCGCCCCGACCGCGGCCACGCCGACGCAGCGGGCCACTCCCGCGGCGGGTGGCGCTGCGGTTGGTCCCGGCGCCGCCGCCGCCGGGGCGGGCGGTCCCGCGAGCCTCGCCGCCGACGCGGCGGCCAGCAAGGCCGCATCCGGGGCGACGTCGACCAACGGCGCCACCAAGCCCGCTGCCGCGCCCACGCCGCCGCCGCAGCCCACGGGTCCGAACGTCGCCAAGCCGTCGCCCGCGCCGGTCGCGCGGTCGGGCGCCAACGGAGCGCAGACGCCCGGGACGGCGAACACGACCCGGTCGCCCTACTCGCCCGCGAAGTACGCGGCCGCCCGCCGTGAGGTCGAGGCCATGCGCGCGAACACCCCGCCGAGCGCCGCGCAGGTCAGCGCCGCCTACAGCACGATCATCGGCCAGCAGCGGCACATGCTCGACACGCTGCGCGGGCAGGGCGCCGCTCCCGAGCGCCAGATGTCGCACCTGACCAACGAGGCGAGCCACGCGACGGGCGAGCAGCACGCCGCGCTGACGACGCTGGCGGCCGCCGAGGCCGACGTGCGCGACGCGGGCATCGCGACGGCGCAGCGCTCGCCCACACAGGACAGCGGCCCGTCGACGCCGACCAGCGCCCGCGTCGTCGAGCAACAGGCCGCCGCCACCGACCCCGGCGCGCCAGCCGCGCCGCTCGCGCCGAGCCCCGCGCCCGCTCCAGCTCCGGCGCCCTCGTCCGCGCCGTGGGCGCCGTCCGGCCCGAGCTCCGGCGGGCTTGGCGGCGGCACCGGACGCCCACCCGCGGCCCCGCCCAGCGGCGACGAGAAGGTCATCCCGCCGTCGCCGGCGATCAGCCCTGACAGCGGCAACCCGTTCATCTGATGAAGCTCAACCTCGCCTACAAGCACCTCGAATCCAAGCTGCGGATCGCCGACCTGACGATCGCGCAGTGGCTCGGCATCTTCGCCGGCGTCATCAGCGGCCTGCTGTGGATGGGCTACCTCAGCCCGTTCGGGACATACCTGACGATCATCACGGCCGTCTACGTGGCCGGGATCCCCGTCCTCGCCGCGTTCCTGGCGAGCGTCACGGACTTCGACATCTGGCTGCACGTGCGCGCGATCGCGCGCTACCGGCGCACACCGGGCCGCTACGTCCCCGGCCCCGGCGACTCGGCGACCGGCTACGTCGTCGAGCCCGACGAGCGCGACGACCTCGTCGACGCCGACCTGTCCTCCTCAGACCTCGACCTCGCGGAGTTGTTCCAGTGAACCTCACCACCAGGGCCGATGCGCGCGACGCGCGCGCGAAGACCAAGAAGAAGGCGGCCGCCGACGAGCTGCCCGAGGCCGGCGAGCTGCTGGCCGTCGAGGCGATCGACCGCAGCGGCCTCATCATCACCAGCGAGGGTGCGCTTGTGCGGATCATCGCCGTCCGCCCGCCCAACCCGCTGATCCTCTCCTCCGACGAGCAGGCGTTGACCGCCGCGGCGTTCTGCCAGCTCGTCTCGCGGCTGCGCCCGCGGCAGACGCTGCAGTTCTACATCCAGGCGCGCCCCGTCCGGCTCGGCGAAATCCTCACCTGCGCGCGCCGCGAGGTCGAGGCGTGGGCCGGCGAGCCGCCGGCCAAGAGCCGCCCGGCGCGCGACGCGCTGGGCCTGTCGCGCTGGCGCCTGTACGGCGGCATGGAGGAGAGCCTGCGCCAGCACGCCGACGACCAGGCCGCGATGCACCTGGAGGCGTTCGTCGTCGTGCCGTACGTCCCGGCCGGCGACCAGGGCGCGCGAGAGATCCTCGAGCAGATCCTGCCGACCAAGAAGCGTCTGCCGACCGCCGACCTGTCGCGCGAGCTCAAGGCGCACCGCCGCGCCGTGCGCGAGAGCGCGGCGCACACCGACGCGATCCGCGCCGAGCTCGAGGGGCTCAACCTGCCCACGCGCCTGCTCAACGGCGAGGAGGTCGCGTCGATGCTGTGGAGCCGATTTAACCCGACGCGCGCCGACCGCGGCCTGGCGCCCGCCGCCGCCACCACCGAGGTCCTCGGCGAACTCGACAGCAGCGCCGATCTCCACGGGGCCCGCCAGGCGGCGCTGAAGCTGCGCGAGAACATCGCCCGCTCGCCGATCGACTTCAAGCGCTCCGACGACTTCGCCGTCGTCGACCGCGACCTCGAGCAGGTCATCTACGCCTCGACGACCGCCGACGCGACCCACATGGGCTGGCTGATGCGGGCGATGATGACCCGCCAGCCGTTCACCATGTCGGTGTTCGTCCATGCGCTTGACCGCAAGCGCGAGAGAGCCAAGGTCCGCCGCGACTACCGCACCACGTTCGCGCTGCTGCGCGGCGCCGAGCTGAAGGGCAGCGTGCCGGACTTCGAGAAGTACGCCAAGGAGTCCGAGCAGGCGACGCTACTGGCCGAGATGGCCGGCCACGACCGCACCAGCCTGTTTGAGGTCGCGATCTACCAGAGCATCCGCGCGCGCGGCCCCGAGCCCGACGTCGCCACGCTCTCAGAGGCCGTCGACTTCTGCCGCGAGCAGCTCGAGACGGCCAGCGACGTGAAGGTCAACACCGGCCGCTGGCAGCAGGAGCAGCTGTGGGAGACCACGCTGCCGCTCGGCCGCGACGTCGCCGCCCGCGCGCGCAAGTACGCGACGCGCAACGTCGGCGACATGGTCCCGCTGGTCGGCACGAGCTGCGGCTCGCCCAACGGGATCCCGTTCGCGTTCTCAGACCCCGGCCGCGAGCTTCAGCTCTGGAACCCCTGGGACCGCGCGCACAGCAACGGCATGTGCACGGTCACCGGCAAGTCAGGCTCGGGCAAGACGAACACGCTGAACATGCTGCTCGGACGCGCCCTGGCCTACGGCGTCCGCGGTTTCGTGCTCGACCGCGCCGGACACTTCACGACGCTCGTCGGTCTCGTCGAGGGCGCCCGCCAGATCACGCTCGGCTCGGACACCGAGCAGTACGCGATCAACCCGTGGGACGTCGACGACACCTCGGTCGTCAGCCTCGAGAAGGTCAGCTTTCTCGTCGCGCTGCATTCGGTGATGATGGGGGAGGAGGGCTTGACCCGGCTGGAGAGCGCGCACCTCGGCCAGGCGATCCGCGCCGTCTACGGGCGCGTCGCCGCCGGCATGGATGAGCTGGCGCGCGAGTCGGTGCTGCGCGACGAGCTGATGCGCCGCTCCCAGCACGAGCAGCACAACGGCGCCACCGACATCTCCGGGATGCTGCGCAGCCTCGCCGACCGCATCGGCGAGTTCTGCGGCGACGGCAGCTACAGCTACCTGCTCGACAAGCCCACCAACGTGCCCGACGACAGCCCGCTGATCGTCTTCGACACGCGCCGCGTCCCCGGCTCGGTGATCGCCCCTGTGATGTTCGCCACGTTGGAGTTCATCACGCGGGCGATCGAGCTTCACCGCGACCACTACGCCGACGTCGCCGCGCGCCCCGATGCGCCGCTGGCGGCGGGCAAGTCGATCCTCGTCGCCGACGAGTTCTGGCATATGGTCGCGCGCGAGGAGACCGGCGAGTACGCCAACAGCCTCGCGCGCCGCTCGCGCCACCTCGGCATGGCCCTGCTCGTCGCGACGCAGCAGCTCTCCGACCTCGACACCCCGTCGGGGCGGGCGCTGCTGAAGAACGCCACCCAGCACGTCTTCCTCCAGCAGAACCCGTCCGAGGTCGACTGGGCGCAGGCGACACTGAACCTCACCGACCAGGAGGCCGCGGTCATCAAGCGCCTCAAGACGGTCAAGGGTTCGCACGCCGGCGCGTTCTGGTCCAACGGCGAGCGCGGCCGGGGCCAGGTCGCGATCCGCCTCGGCCCGACCGAGCAGTGGGCCTACACGTCGGACCCCGTGCGCGACGTGCCGCGCCGCGCCGCGGCGATCACTGCACACGGCGGCAACGTGTGGGGCGGCATCGCCGAGCTGGCCCGCCAGGGCGGCCCGGGCGACCGCGTCGCCGCCTAGCCGCCGCTCGCCCGCCGCCTGAAACACCGCGCTCCTCGCCCGGCCGCAGAGTCGTGGGGGGCGCGGCGCGGCGCTCAACGACAAGACCGTTGATGGCCGCACCAGTTGCAGCAGCAGGCGCCGCGGGCGCCACCAAGAGCGCGGGCGCCGGCATGTCGCCCGGCAGCGTGTCGCACCTGCCCGGCGGCGCTGGGGGAGGCGACGACGAGGAAGGCCGCGACAGCGGCAACGGTGGCGGCTGGCTGATCGCCGGCGTCGTCGCGGCTGTCGTCGCGTTCCTGCTGCTGCTCGCCGCCCCAGCGGTCATCGTCCACCAGAACACCTGCGAGCCGGGCGCCGCCGAGGGGATCGCCGACTCGGTGACGCTCGAGCAGGTCGAGGTCGCCGCACGGATTGTGCAGGTCGGCGAGGAGCTTCGCCGTTCGCAGCGCCACATCCTCGCCGCGCTCGCGACGGGCTACGTCGAGTCCGAGCTGCGCAACCTGCCGCCCGAGCAGTCCGACAACGACGCCAACCCCAACAAGGTCTCCGGCGGCAGCGTCTCGAGCGTCGGTGTCTTTCAGCAGCAGAACTTCCTGCCGTGGACCAAGAACGGGCGCAATCGCATGAACGTCCGCGACGCCTCGCGCACCTTCTACGAGGAGGCCGAACGCAAGGACCGTCCCGGCTACACGATCGGCAACCTCGCCCAGGCCGTCCAGGGGTCCGCGTACCCGCACAAGTACGACCTGCGCGTCGGCGACGCCCGCGCGATGCTCGCGCGCGTGCGCGACGGCGGCGGCTCGAGCGCGCTGGCGACAGTCCGGGTCGCGCAGAGGACCGTCACCGCGCTGGCCGCGCGCGTCACCCGGCGCGCGTCGCCGCGCGCGACGGCGGCCGCCAACCCCACGGGCACGGTCACGCTCGCCTGGCCGACCGAGGCCAGGACGCTCAGCAGCCCGTTCGGGCCGCGCCCGAACCCTTGCCCGGGCTGCTCGGCGTTTCATGAGGGCCTCGACATCGCCGCCCCCAACGGCGCGCCGGTCCACGCCGCCGCCTCGGGCCAGGTCGTCTTGCAGGGCACGATCGGCGGCTACGGCAACTACGTTTGCATCCGCCACCAGGCGAACTTCGCCACCTGCTACGCGCATCTCGGCCGCTTCGGGCGCCAGGCGCACGGCACGCTCGTACGCCAGGGCCAGGTCATCGGCTACGTCGGCAACACCGGCGTCGGCACCGGCGCGCACCTGCACTTCGAGGTGCGCCTGTCGGGCAGCCAGGCCGACCCCGCCGTCGACCCCAAGCCCTACCTCGACGGCGCCGGCTCTCCCGCCAGCGTCGGCGCCGGCCTGGCCGCCGACGACTGCGGCGACGGCGGCGCCGGCCTCGGCGACGGCGACGCGCCGACGACGTCGGGCCCGGCCGCCGAGCTGAAGGGCAAGGTCGTCGCCGCCCCGGCCAGCGCCCCCGGAGAGGTCAGGCGCATGATCGCCGCCGGCAACGCGATCCAGCACCTCACCTACACCTACGGCGGCGGGCACAACGCCCGCTACAAGCCATCACCGGGCTTTGACTGCTCGGCGACCGTCTCCTACGTGCTGTGGAAAGCGGGCCTGCTCAAGGGGCCGCCGCTCGTCTCCGGCGGCCTCGCAAGGTGGGGCGCGCCCGGCCGCGGCAAGTGGGTGACGATCTGGTCGCATCCGGGCCACACGTTCATCGAGATCGCCGGCCAGCGCCTGGACACCAGCCCGCACAGCGGTGACGCAAACAGCGAACGCGGGCCGCGCTGGCGCGGCTCGCACGGCCGCAGCACCGCCGGCTTCACCCCGACTCATCCACCCGGCCTGTGAGCCGATCAACCCCCGACAAGGACCCCATGACGATGACCCGCACCGCCACCGCGCTCTGCATCGCCGCCCTCGGCCTGTCGGCCGCCGGCTGCGGCCTGCCCGACGATCCCTACAACGAGCCCGAGCCCAAGCAGGCCCAGACACAGCCCGCCCCGGCGGCCCACGGCCACGAAGGCGAGCGCCACAACGACGTGCAGCTGCCCGCCGACACGCGCGACCCGGGCACCATCACCTCCGCCGACGCCGCTCCCGACGCCGACGCCGCCGAGGCCGCCGTCGCCTACGGCCTGGCGCAGACCAACTGGTCGTGGCGAACCTTCGACACTCAGTACGAGCGCATGCGCCGCCTCGCCAGCGGCGAGCTCGCCCGCCAGCTCGCCGAGAACCGCCCCGAGCGCGACCAGCTCGACGGCATCAAGGCCGACAAGCAGACCAACACCGCCAAGGTCGTCGCCGTCGACACGCGCACGGATGGCCGCGCCGCGCGCCGCGTCATCGTCGTGCTGCGCGAGCTCGCCGGTGGCCAGGGCGTCACCGACGTCGCGCCGCGCCACACCGTCTACCAGGCGACCGTGCGCGAGCTGCCCGAGGGGTGGCGCGTGACCGCATGGTCGCTGCTGCCCTAAGCGGCCGATGGGCCGCCGCGCGCACCGCCGGGGAGGGGCCGACGCTCCTCCAACGACAAGAAGGACGTGAGCAGCTTGACCGCCCACGCCGCTTCGAGCACCCCCGCGTCGGGGCCGCTGGCCTTCGCTCACAAGGGTGGGCCGCTGCTGGCGGTCGTCGCGCTGTGCGGCGGGGCAGGCGCGAGCACGGTCGCGCTGTTGACCGCGCTGGCCGCCGCACGTGGCTCGACCGTCCCGGTGATGGTCTGCGACACCGGCGGGCCGGGCGGCGGGCTTGCCTGCTACCTCGGTATGCGCACGCGCCTATCGCTGGCGTCGGCGTCCGAGCGCCTCGCCAACCGCGAGCCGTTCGCGCGCGAGGACCTGATGGCCGACGTCGCGCGCGGCCGGCTGCGGGTCATGGCCGCCGGGCCAGAGCTCGACCCCGTCGGCGACCTGCCCGCCGCCGAGCGGATCCTCGGCGACGCGCGCCTCGCGCACGGCCTGACCGTCGTCGACTGCGCCACGATGAGCCGCCCCCTCGAGCGCGCCGCGCTGCGCATCGCGAGTCACGTCGCGTGGCTGCTACCAGCAACCATCAGCGGCGCCAAGCGCGCCGCCGAGGTCCTGCGCCGCGCGCCGATCGACCTCCCGGGGCGCGAACTGGTGATCGCCCGCCACGACCCCGGCGAACGCAAGCCGCCGATGCGCGAGCTCAAGACGCTCGCCGACCAGCGCGGCGGGCCGCTCGTGCTGCTGCCGCACGTCCCCGACCTCGCCGAGACCGACCGCAAAGACGCGCTCGACGACGTCGCCCTCACCCTCCAGGCGCTCGGGACACTGCTGCGCCGATGAGCGCCGCCCGCCACGACATCCGCGACGCCGCGCGCATCTGCGCGATCGCCGCGGCCGCAGCGGCCGCGATCGCCCTGCTCGTGCATGCCTTCGCCGCCGAGACGGCGCGCGACGCGCTCGCCTTCACGTTCCCCGGCATCGAGTCGACCTGGGGCGGGGCCGCAGCGATCTTCGCCAACAACGCGCGCAAGCTCGCGGGCGTGCTGGCCCTCGCGCTGATGCTCCAGGTCCCGTGGATGTCCGGCGAGCGCGCAGCCGACGACCGCCCGGACTGGCACCGCCGCCTCGCCGTCTTCACCGACAGCTGCCTGCTCGGCGTCCTCGCCGCGACGTTCCTCGCCGTCGCCGCCGGCATCGGCGCCTACGGCACCCGGATGCTGGCGGCGATCCTGCCGCACGGGCCGCTGGAGCTCGCCGCGTTCGCCGTCGCCGTCGTGCTCTACCGCCACGCCCGCCGCGGCCGCGTCGAGATTCGCCGCGCCGCCGTCCTGGCGGCCAGCGGCCTCGCGCTGCTCGCCGTCGCCGCCCCGGTCGAGGTCTTCACCCACTAGCCATGCCGCCCCGCACCGGACTCATCGCCCTCGCCATGCTCGTCGGGCTCGTGCTCGCCGGCGCCGTTCTCGCCTTCGCGGTGCCGGCGCTGATGCGCGACCTCCAAGCGACCAGGCCGCCCGCCGCACGTGAGCAGGTCGACCGGCCGCGCCCCGGTGAAGCGGGGGAGGCGCAGGCGGCCGATGCCGCCCCTGCCGCCGAGGCTGGCGAGGACGGAACCGACTGGGTGATCGTCACGGCCTGGTGGATCGGCGGCGGGTCGCTGGTCGGCACGCTCGTGTTCGCGGTCACCGGCTACAAGCTCGTGCGCAGCCGCCTGCGGCACCGCCTGACGCGCGACTACGGCCTCTTCGAGCTGCACCTGTCGATGCACGACGAGGCCAAGCCCGCCGACCTGGAGGACATGGTCGAGGCGATCGCCAACGTCGTGCGCGCATTCCCCGAGGACCGCGCCCGCGTCGGCCAGCCGTACATCGCGTTCGAGCTGCACTACGGGCCCGCCGACAACCGGATGGAGTGGACTATCGCGGTGCGCTGCGAGGAGCGCGTTGCCAAGGCGATCGACGGCGTCGTCGCCGGCTGCTACCCCGACGTGCGGATCGGCCACCTCCACGGCGAGGAGCCGACCAGGGTCGCCGGCACGCTGCGCGAGCCCGGCTACGTGCTGCGCTATCGCAAGAGCCGCTCGTTCGTCTACGCACTGTCGTCGGCGAGCGACAAGGCCTCCAGCCCGCCGCTGGAGGCGATCGCGCTGGCGCAGGTCGCGCTCGGCAAGCCGTCGTCGGTGCGCTTGCAGCTCACCCCGGCGCCGCTGATGGTGGAGACGTACGCGCGCAAACGCTTCCACCGCCACGAGAACAAGCTCGTGCGCTCGGAGTGGTGGGGCGCGGCCGAGGCCGGGCTGCGCTCGAGCCTGAACCAGGAGGAGATGCGCGAAGGCAAGCGCACCCAGAACCGCAGCATGCTCTGGCTCGAGGTCCAGGTCGCGGCCGAGACGCGCGAGGACGCAAACCACGTCGGCGCCGCCGTCCAGGCGCGTCGCGGCGACAACGTCCTGCACCGCCGCTGGATGGTCTGGGGCTACCGGCTGCGGCTCTACCGCGAGCGCTTCCCGACCGCCTACCCGCCGCTGTGGCCCACGCCGTCGCTGCGCTCGCTGGTCTCCTCGGCCGAGATCGCACACCTGCTCGAACTGCCCTCGGCGCGGATGAAGGGCGTCCCTGTCCGCCGCACCCCGCTCCCGCGGCTGCCCGCGCCGCCGGAGGTCGCGCGGGCCAGCGCCGAGAAGCTCGACGCGCCGCCCCTGCCGGCCGTGTCCGGCGGCAGGGACCTCGAGCCGCCGCTACCGCTCGAGGCCTGACCACAGCCCCGATCCCGCACGCGGTCCACGGCGTCGCCCGCGACGGCTGTAAGCGCTGCCGCATCGGTGATATGGCGAGTCACCTGACCCGGCCGGAGGCTTGCCGCGCAAGAAATCCGCCGGAGTGGCCGTTTGCTCGGCCCAGAAGGAACGGCCAGGCATGGGCGCCAGGCCGCTTTCCTGCTCGCGAGGAGGCGTGCGCCCGCGTCCCACGCAAATCGAACACATGTTCGCCCATCTCGGGGGTGACGGTGGCTATCCCGTGCGGCGGCCAGCCCGCAGGGGGAACGGCGCGCTCGGCAACGACAAGACAGGCAGATGCCTGCACCAGCGACGACCGCCCTCACTCCCGCGACCGCCCGCACCGCGACCGCGTTACTTCGCGCCGGCCGCGCGTGGATCGCAGAGTGCGCGTGGGACGACCTCGAGCCCGATCTCGTTGACGACCTCACCGATGCCGAAGTGATCGACGGGATCGCCCGCCACTTCGACGGCGGATGGGCCGCCCTCGTCGCGATCGAGTGTGCCAGCCAGCTGGTGCGCCCGAACGAGGCCTGACTACCAGTGGCGGGCTCCGGCAAGAAACTCGCGGGACACGGCGCGAGACGCAAATCGAGCAGCCCCCCGGCCCAGGCGAAAGACGGAGGCCACGGCCCACCGCCCCACCCGCTCCAGGTGCGGTCCGGCCAGCGCTACGTCGCGCGCGCCGCCAACCGCAAGCGGCCCTTGCAGATCGGGCGCATCGACCGCAAGAACGGCCGCGCGACCGCGCGCCGCCTCGATGGCAACCAGGAGCGCGTCGCGCTCGCGCTCGGCCGGCTGCTGCAGACGCGCCGCGACGGCCAGGGGCGCTTCTTCCAGTTCGTCGGCTTCGAGTCGCGCCGCTACACGACCTTCGCCGTCGTGCTGGCGCTGCGCGACGACGGCCAGGCCGAGATCGTGCTGCCCGAGTGGCACCCCGGCCGGCGCGTCCAGTACCCGATCAACCTGCTGCCGCTGCTCGCCCAGAAGGTCGGTGAGTGGATGACAGGCAAGGCCGACCTCTCGCAGGGCCGGCCGGCATGGCTGAACGTCGCCGAGCTCGCGCATTGCCCGCCGCCGCTGCCCGACGTCTGTCATCGCCCGACCTACGTCCCCGCTGCCCCACCCGCCGCCGTCGAGCGGCCGTCGGTCGGCCGGGGCTGCGGCGACATCATGCTTGAGCTCGTCCAGGACGTCCGCGAGCAGTTCCTGATGCGCGGCGGTCTGCTCGACGTCTTTGTGATCGAGCGGCCGACCGGGATGCGCGCGGGCGACCGCGTCTATCTCGCCCGCCACGGCCTGATCGACCGCTACCTCGAAGTCCGCGGCCACGAGCTGCTGCCGAACGGCGACTTCCTTCGCTGCGACCCCACGCCGCGATGGCTGCCCCGGCCGATCACGGTGAAGGGGCGCGTCGAGCAGAACCACTGGCGCTGGCGCTGGTGGGAGCGCGAGCTCGAGCAGCACGGGTCAGCCGAGCAGCTCGCGGCGATCGCCGACGCCCACGACCCGCTCACCCACAACCCCGACTACGTCCTGACGCACTACCGCCCGCCCATTCGCCAAGACGCCGCCGGCGCGCCCGCCGAGCGCTGCGCCCGCTGACCCAGGCAACCACGCGCCAACCAACATCGCGTGCCTGTGTCGGTCGTGCGCCCGTACGTACTCGAACCGCCGGAAGTCTCGCCCGCGCACCAACCGCCAGGGCGCGAAGGCGTGGCGCCGCGCGGCGCTCACATCGCGCTGCGCGATCTGCTCGGTCGACCGGGTCCAAGGGCATCACGTGGTTCGCCAGCAGGTCCGCGCGCATCGCCCGGTCCACCGGCCGCGACCTCCAGTTCGAGCTGCCTGGAGTCTTGCTACTTCCTTCCGCTGCGCGAGAAGTGCCACCGTCGCCACCACGCACGCACGACCCCCGTGCCGCGTGCCCGGATCGCCGCCGAGACGTGCGCGTTCGCCGAGAGCTTGGGGCGAAGCTGCGCGAGCTCAATGCGTACCCCCGCCCGCCGCCGGCAGCGGCAGGCCTGCCGGCCGTCGTGGCCCACCATAAGGATGAGCTGCCGTTCTGACCTTCACCGCCTGCTGCCGATGACCACTACCAGGAAGGAGGCCCGTCCCGACTGACCCGCCGTATCTCCGGCGCGGAGTTCGGCCAGACCCGCGCACTACGTTCCGTCGCCGGCCCGATGTATCCCACCCCCAACACCAACATCTCGCCGCCGCTGCCCTTGGAGGTGCGCAGCAGCGAGCACGCGGTCAAGCAGTTTCGCGGCCGCGTGCGCCCGACGCTCGACATGAAGCAGGCATGCGGTGCTCTCGAGCAGCTCGTCGCCGAGCACGGCGACGTCGTAGACCGGCTGCCCGTCTGTGCTCGCGACGACCAGCGCCGGCTGTTCTTCATCCTCGTCGGCGACTCGCTCGCGCTGCCGCTCCCCAGCGACCCGACGGGCCAGTGCGGGGCGACCACGTGCCTGGCCCCCGGCACGCTCGGCTCGCGCCACAAGCGGGATCGCCGCCGCAAGGACACGAAGGGCCCGCGGCGATGATCGACGCCTCCGTCTCGCCCATCCCGCTAGAGGCCGTCCCGTACCTCGTCGGCGCCGGCGGCGCCCTCGCGATCATCGGCACGTACCTGAACGTCCGCGCCGACAAGCGCAGCCACCGCACCCCGTCGAAGATGCCGGCGGTCGCGCCGCCGCACGCGGCGCCGTGTGCCCACGTGATCGCCGACCCGCCCGACGCGCCCGAGGCGTCCCCATTCAGCGAGCCGGCCGCCCGCACGCCGACGGTGACCGCCGGCCCGCCGCGCGACGGCATTCAGCAGGTCAGCCGCCAGTCGGTCGCGCTCGAGGGTCCGCGACCGCCGCGCAGGCCAGCCCAGCCGCGGCGCAACGACGAGGTGACCCTCGCGCCGGCGGGCGCCTGGCTACACGGCAACCGCGAGCGCAACCACGCCTGCGCGCGGCTCGGCGAGATCCTCGCCCGGCTGGACCGCGGCGCGTGGCTCATCGAGCGTGATGTGCGGCTGTCCAACGGCCTCACCATCCCGTACGTGGTGTTCGGCCCGACCGGCGTGTTCCTGATCGCGGGCGCGCCGCGGTGGTTCATCTACGAGCTGCCGACGCTGCACGATTGCGCCGTGGCGATCGCCACCGAGCTGCCGGGGTACCCCGACCCCGTCCACGGCATCCTGTGCCTCCCCCTGGATCCCGGCGAGCCGCGCGCATGGTTCGATGCCCGCGGCCGGGGCGGCTGGGTGGTCGGCGGCCCGCACCTGATCGCGCTGCTCGAGCACTTCACCGACAAGGGCCTGTCGCGCGAGGACATCGCAGAGCTCCGCGCACGCGCGACGCCCGACCTCAGCAGGCCGCCGAAGGCCGAGCGGCGGATCACCGCCTGGCAGTTCGGCCAGGGCTAGGCGGGCGAGGCGGCGCTGCGCCCGGGGTGCGGTCGCGGCCGCAACTCGGCGCGGTAGGCGTCGACAACTCGACGAGCCATTTCGCTGCGTTCGTCGACGCAGTGGACGGGCCTACTGGCCCAGGCACGTTGGCCGGGCTGCCAGTCGGGCGCAACCCCGCCCTCCCGGCTGGCGGCACGACGAGTGTTCGATCGGCCCGCGGGACGGAACCCCTACCAGGCGGGATCGCGCCACGACGGTGTAGGGAGATAACGAGCTAGCGGCATCATCTCGTGCGCCGCCTCGGATACCCCGAAGCGGCGATCCGTCGCCGCGCGGCGCACAATTGAAACCGACGGCTCTCGCGCGGTCCCGCAGCCCTGAAGCCGCCACCCTGAAGCAACCAATCGCGCGGGGACACGTCGCGTCACGCCAGACCGGCCGGGAGCGCGGGGGGGTTCCGGGCCGGCGCGCGACTGACTCGGTGTCGCCTCTCATGAAGTTGTTGGCGCTGCCGAGCGACTGCCCGGACTTCGTCGACCCCGCAGCGATCGAGCCGCTGCCGCAGCCCTCGTGGACTGCCGCTTGCGTCCGGAAAGGAGCAGTATCGACGTGCGCTCCTGCTCGTCGTCCGAAGCGGCAGCCGGCCGTCGCCGGGGCTCGGTGTTGCTGTCACGCGAGAGGGGAAACCGAAGCCGTGCTGAGATCCGGGGTGCCTGGAGGGTGCCATGTGACCGTGATGTCCGCACCCTGCTCCTGCGGAGTCGTCACTTTGACCTTCTCAAGGCGGAGCCGGAAGACCCACGTGTCGTTGACCGGGAGGAGTACGCCGGTGAGCCCCGGCGAGACGTTCTGCGAGGTGAAGAGTGTGTCGAGGACAGGCTTTGCGAAGTTGTCGAGGTCGAAGGCCGGTCTATCCAGATCCTCTGGAGTCATTCGGAAGATCACCTCGACGATGAACTTGGTTCCCAAGGGCGGCGGAGTAAAAGGGGCCTGCGGATAGGCGGCCTTCACGGCGTCGCGTATGGCCTCCCCCCAGCTGATGGACTTGCGGCGCGCGCGCGCTGGGTGTCCACGCACCTGGATCCGCCACGGATTCGGGTAATCATCGCGACGGTGGTGAATCGTCATCCCTCACTCCCGGCGAACTGGCTACGCCGCCCGGCTGAAGAGTTCTCGTTGGACTTCGAGGTAGGGGCGAAGCTCGATGATGGTGGCGCCTAGCGCATTCGCCGGTTCGGGGAGATTGCTCAGTTCGAGCTGGTTGGCTTCGGCGAGGTTCCTCGTGTGGCCAGCCACGAGTCCGACAAGCGTCTCCCACTGCTCCGGCGAGAACCCGATAGTGATTGTCCCGCTGTCGGACTCCGCCTTGACTGCGTCCAGATCCGCGATGAGTCGATCGACGATCTCCGCGTCGAGGGTCCCATGGCGAGCGGCTTCAAGGTAGACAGCCAACGAAGCGCTGTAGCTCTCTACGGACGTCGGCAACCCCGGCTGAGGGGCCTTCGACTTTCGCGTGGCTAGGTATGCCGCCCCGCCTGCGGTCGCAGCGACTGCGAAGACGCCGAGCCCAAGTCAGGACGCCCTGGCGGTTCCTCAGAATTTTCGCGATGCTCGCCTGGGCCGCTTCCTGTGCATCGTCGATGGGTGATGCGTCGTCCAAGAGCTTGACGAGTCGCCCCGCGTGGTCACGGACTACGCCTCCAGCCCTCACGTATTCACCGGTCAGCAGGCGCAAGGCGACGTCGTCCGGAATGTCTAACGCAGGTTGTATGACGGCCACGGTGCTCCTCGTGTCACGGTTGCTGTTAGTACATCGGCTTCCCAGCGCCGGCTCGTGAGGCTCAGCGGCCATCAGCCAGTCCTCTAACTTCGCTCCTCAGTCGTTCAGGTCCAAGCGCGTGAAGATCGCGCGAGGATACGCCGTAGCGCCCGGCAGGCGCTCGCGGGCCGTAACGCTGCTTCCATGCGCACGAGGACTCTCGGCGTCCCTCGATCGCACCGGACAACGCGCTGCTGCATCGGGCTGGCACGAATCAAGGTCGCGCGCGAGCGAGGTGCCGGCTCGCGTGCGGCGGCGGAGGTGGGGCGCCGGACGCACTGCTATTGGCGCGGGAGCGCGCTCGGTGGGTCTCCGACTCCCGAGGAGGGGTTATGTCCGAGCTGCTCGATGCCGCCGGCCGCCGTCGCTCACCGGCCACGCTGCCAGAGTTCCACGCCGGTCGGCCGCCGCGCAACAAGGGGATGCGCTACCCAGCGGATCCGCCCACGATCGAGGAGATCGTCACCGTGATGCGCCACGCCGGTGACGGTGTCCACGGTCGCCGGCTGCGCGGGTTGATCGTCGTGTTGTGGCGCGCTGGCCTGCGGATCTGCGAGGCGCTCGCGCTCGCCGAGGCCGACCTCGACCCGCGCCGCGGATCGCTGCTGGTGCGGCGCGGCAAGGGCGGCCGGCGCCGCGAGGTCGGCATGGACGACTGGGCGTGGGGGCAGCTGGAACCATGGCTCCAGGCGCGGGTCGAGCTGCCGGTCGGACCGCTGTTTTGCATCGTCAACGGTCCGACACGCGGACGGCCGTGGACCGCCGGCGCCGCCCGCTCGGAACTGCGCCGCGTCGCCCGCGAGGCCGGGGTGCGCCGGCGCTTTGCGCCGCACCAACTCCGCCACGCGCACGCCGTCGAGATGGCCCGCGAGGGCGTGCCGCTGATCGTCATCCAACGCCAGCTCGGCCACACCAACCTCGGCATCACCTCGATCTACCTGCAAGGCATCGACAACACGGAGATCATCGACACCGTCCACGCCCGCCACGCGCCGATGGTCCCCGTCGATAGCTCGCTCGCGCACTGACGCCGCGACCCGCGGCGGGGAAGCTGGCGACTTCCTCACCGCCGGCCCTCCTCGAGGTCGCCGACCTCGACCCGGGCGGCGAGGCCACCGAACTCGCAGAATGCTCCATTCATCGCGAAGCAGCGATGCACGCAGCGCAAGCGGCCTGCGCCGATCGCGCGAAGGAGCACTCACGCTGCGAGTCGCCGGGCTATTCCAGGCAGGCGATTGCAGGAGCGCGCGAGCGACCGTGCGGAACGAGGACGCGAGTGTCGAGTCGCATGGAAGGGAAAGCGGCGGTGTTCTTCGGCCGAGTGGCTGCTCCCCAGACGAAAGCGGTAGTCAGACCCCCAGCACCCGAATGAATGCTGGGGGTCAAGCGCTACCGCGCCGTTCCGCTACGGGCGGATTGAGCCACCTTGTCGGCAAGCTCAGCCACCACGAGGCGGCCCGCCCGTTCCAGATGGGGCTTGACGAAAGACCAGGCCTTCGGCCAATTCTCGGACAGGCGCAGTCGGATGGAGTGCATCTCCATTCCTTTCCCCGTGGTTATGGAATTGAGACCCCCTACCAAGGAGAACGCCATGCCCAGGAGCACACAGAGCTTCGGCCGTCAGCCGCCTTGGCTCTAGGGGCTGCCGGACGACGGCGGCGACAGCTAAGCGAATGTTCGACTGACGGGTGGCGCACGCCCGCACCTCGACCTTGCCCCGGCCGATTGGACCGAGTACGTCCGCCACCTCGCCACGGTCGGTGTCCCGGACGGACTGCTCGCCGGCGTCGAGCCGCAGGCCTTCCACCTGCTGCTTGCCCGGCTGGACGGCGAGACCGTTGCCACCGCTCTCGGGTTCGAGCTCGCGGGAGACTGCGGCGTGTACAACGTCTCGACGCTGGAGCACGCGCGGCCGCGCGGGATCGGCACCGCGCTCACCGCGCTCCTGCTGCACGACGCCGTGGCGCGCGACTGCCGCGCCGCCAGCCTGCAGGCCACCGAGATGGCCGGGCGGATCTACGCCGCCGTCGGCTTCCGCGACTTGGGCTGGATCCTCGAGCTACGTGCCCGGCGCGGGACAGGTCGGAGGACCCGCGGAGACGACTGGGCTGAGTCAGGTATCGAGGAACCCGGGTATCTTCGCCAGCGCGCTCTGCACGATCTGCTCGTGGTAGTAGCGCAGGTTCTCCTCCCCCTCGAGGAACTCGGCGAAGCTGCGGTGGTAGATGCGGTAACGATCGTCGTCGGGATTGAGGAACTCGCGCCACTCGTGGATGACGCCCGTGATCTCGCCGCGCTCGAGGTGCGTCCACTGCGCGAGTTGCGCGACCGTCACCGGCTCGCGGCTGATGGCCAAGAAGCACAGGACCGGGCGCTGGTAGGCGGTGAAGCGGTCCGGATCGGCGGCCTTCATCTCGCGCCAGTGGCGTTGGTAGTAGCTCTTGAGGCCGCGCGGGAGGGCGTTGATGGCTCCGACGCTGTCCTTGGTCAGCCGGCCGCGAGCGATGTCGCGGAGGACGTAGACCAAGTACATGAAGTGCCTTCCGAGAGCGTGGCCATCTCGGTGGCGAACTCGTCGCGGGCGACGCCCCACTCCGCGATCCGGGCGGTCATCTTCTCGGCGTGCTGGTCGATGAAGGCCTCGATGAACCGTGCGACATCGCGAGCGTTTTCGGGGTCGTCCTCGCGGATCCAGATCTCCTCGGCCTCGTCGACGTCGAGGCGATAGTCGTATTCCTCGCGGCTGGTCAGGACAAAGAACACCCCGCCCGGCAGCGTGCGCGGCAAAAACAGCCGGTTGGCCGACGAGGGGAGGCCGGCGTCCTCGGCCTCGTCGAGCGCGTCGACGACCACGACGACCGGCTGTTCGCCGCGCTTGTCTGCCGCCTCGGCGAGCAGCTGGGAGAGAAAGCCCGCGTCCTCGCCGGCCTGCGGCGGCAGCGTGGCGTGGTTAAGCTCGTAGCGGACGATCAGCTGCGCGCAGAGGTTCTCCAAGAATTGGCGCGCGGTGCGGATGTTCTCGGGCGAGATGTTGAAATGGTGGACGTAGCCCCGGCTGGCCACCAGCGTGGCGGCGATCGCCGTCTTGCCGATGCCCGGCTCGCCGCGAATCACGATGTACCCAGCGTCGAACTCCGCGCCGGCGAGCAGCTCGTCGATGCGATTGAACACGAAGTCGCGCCCGACGAACCCCTCCGTGCGCTCGTCGACCAGCGCGCGGAACTGCGCCACGCGGATGTACGACGTCAGGGCCGGCGCGCCGTCGGCGAAAATCTGGAAGACGGTCGCGTAGTCGCCGACCGCGCCCACCTTGCCGCCGCTGACGTCGACGTCGTAACGCGGCGCGTCGCCGGCCATCAGTTCATGGTGACGTTGGCGTGATCGCCGATCGCGCCGACCTTGCCGCCGCTGACCGCAACGTTGTACTTGCCCGCGCGGGCTCCCTGAGGATCGATGCGCTCGAGCAGCTCACGGGCGGCGCGGACCAGGTCCTCGTCGGCGTCGGCGCCGACGGCCTGAAGTCGTTCGCGGAGCTTCGTATGGTCCGCGTCGGGCGCACGCTCGACCGCCTCGACATGTGCCTGGGCGTCCGGGTCGTTCTTGAAGCGGTGCATGACGAGCGCCTTGAGCCCGCTGTAGCCGTCCTTGATCATGGTGCCGGCGGTATCCTTGAGGCCGGCCGATGCGCCGGCCACCAGGGCGGCAATGACCAGGGTGATCGGATCCATGGCCCCTTCTATCACAGCCGGTGACCCGGCCGCCAGGCCCGACATGTTCGCGTTCCGACAGCCCTGTGGAGCGTGAGCGTGGACGGCGTTCCGCGCGTTCTGGCTCGGCTCGACCCGTACGAGTTGCGGCACCTCCCCGGGCATCTCGCCGACAGCGGCCGTGACGAGCAGCTCCACGCTCTGTTGGCACTCGAGGAACAGTTGGATGAAGGGCCCGGCAACGCGTGGTTCGCGGCGAAGGAGGCAGTCGGTGACGGTCAGGGCTACGTCGCAGACATCGCGTTGGCTGCGAAGCGTGTCTCGACGGCGGCGGTCCGCGCGGTCTCCGCCGGGGGCCCGGCGGTCGAAGTCGGCCTCGATGTGCGCTACGCGCTGATCAGCGTCGCGATCACGTCGATGTCGGCCAACATCGCCGGCGAGCTGCTCGTCCAGTTGGTTCGCCACGAACGCTGGTCGGTCGAACACGCGCTCGCCAATGCGCGCCGCCAACCCGACGTACGCAATCGCGGCCGCGCACTGGCCCTACTCAGCGACGTCGCCGGCCCCGCCGAGCGAACCGCGCTCATGGCGGCGCTCGCGAGCGCCGCAGAGCTCGCACCGGGCGCGAGCGACGGCAACCTCGCCAACGAGCGCGCCGGCGTGCTCGTGCTGCTGGCCGGCCGACTTCCGGACGATCTGCTTGGGGCGGCGCTTGCGCTGGCACGCGAGATCACCGACGTGGACGCTCGCTGCCGCATGCTCGTCGCGCTGGCGCCGCGCCTCGACGAGCCCGAGCGCAGCTTGGTCGTCAGCGAGGTCCTCGAGCTGTTAGAGGGAGACGGCACCGCGGCGTCGAACGTCTTCGGCCCGCTCGCGCGTAGCCTGGCCCCCGAGTCGCTGCCGACGCTTATCGCCCGCGCGCGGACAATCGAGCATCCCTACCAGCGCGTGAGCGCTCTGGTCACGCTGATAGATGAACTGCCGCCCGCCGCGCGCGACGACCTCATCGCCGAAGTGTGGTCGAGCGGCGAGCTCTCCGATCGGATGCGACTCGAGCTCCTGACCGAAGCTGCCCCCTACTTGACAGCGGAGCAGCTCGCCGAGGTCGTACGCGGGATCACCGCGCTCTCGTGGAGCACCGCTCGCATGGAGCTGTGGGCGCTGCTGCTGCCGCGACTGTCGGGAACGGCGCACGCGAGCGCACTCGAGCTCGCGCTGCGCGACGCCGGCGCGATCGATCCCGAGGCTCACCAGTTCGCCGTCGACGAAGCCGCCACGATCCTGCCGCTGCTGCCCGCCGGCGAACGCCGTGACCGCGTTCTGGCGACTGCCATGGAGGCGCTGCGGGGAACACAGGACAACGCGAAGCACGACGCGGTCGCGCGCCTCGCGCCGCTGTTGCCGTCGGAGCTCCTCGAGTCCGCGCTCGACATTGCGCGGTCGTTCGGCGAGGAATACTTCTGGTCGCTGCACGCCCGAGCGGTGGTCGCCCTTGCCGCCGTCGACCGCGACGCGGTCCCGGCGGCCGAGCTGGAACGCATCCGAGCCCGCGCGGACGCGATGCAAAGCGACGAGAACCGCGGCTACGTGCAGGAGGCGCTGGCCCGCCTCGAGCCCGCCGACACGGCGGCGCCGCCGGCCTCGACGGAGCGCGCGGTGGCGCCGCCACTCAACCTCGTCGAGCGCGTTGCCAGTCTGGCGATGCGCGCGCTCCCGGGCGCAGTGGACCAGCTGCTTGCGCGCTGGTGCGCCACCGAGGACCCGCGCCTGATCAGGTTGGTCGCCCCCGGTCTGCAGCGAAGACTCGGGGCAGCCACGATCGAGCTGGCGTCGGCCGGCGACGACCCCTTCCTGACCGGCCGCCTCCTGACGCAGCTGTTCCCCTATGTCGGGCACCAAGATCAGGTGTCCATCGCGGATCGCATTCTCAGGCTTCCAGAGCGTGCGGCCGCGACGTTCTTTGAACGCGTCGTCGATGCGCTGCCCGAGGACCGCATCGCCCGGGCACTCGCGACGGCGCGTCGGTTCGGCGACCGCGTCGAGCGCGCCGAGTTGCTGTCGACCGTGCGGCCGCACCTCCCACCCGCGGAGCGGACGCGCGTGCTCGACGAGATCATCACTGCGCTGGAGCCCGAAGAGCAGTACCGCGACATGTTGTCGTGGTGCGCCCGGCAGTATCGTGACGAGCTCTCCCAGGCCCAGCTCGAGCGCATCACGTGCATCGCGGACGCGCGCAGCGATCCCAAGCAGCGCTTCGACACGCTGGCCGCGCTGCTGCCTCGTCGCTCAGACGGCCATCGGGCAGACGCGCTGATTGAGCTGCTGCGGACCGCCCGTCACATCGACGCGTTCAGCGATCGTCGTGACCGCCTACAGCAGATTGCGCCCGGCCTGGCCGCGCTTCCGCGCAATCGCCTCGTACGACTGTGGCATGAGCGGATCAGCGAGCTCTCGGTGCAGCGCCGCGAGCATCTGCTCGCCGACCTCGCCGGTCTGGCGCCGATCGTCGCGGCGCTCGGCGGGCCGGCGGCGATGCAGGGCGCGGCCCGCGCAGTGCTGCAGGTGGGCGCCTGGTGGCCGTAGCGAACCGCCGGACATCACGGCCACCAGCGCTGGATCTCGGCGACGACTGTTGTGAGTTCGTCCACGTCGGTGGCGCTGAGCAGGGAACTCACGGCTGGCGCCGTCACCGTGAGATCGTCGGCAAGTCGGAGCCGTGACTGGCGGCGCCCCGCTCGCAGGAGCGCGTGCAACATCCGCCTGGCGGAGTGCGGGTCGTCCCGGCTCAGGCACGCCCAGTTGGCCACGAGACCCTCCAGCGCCATAGGGCGAGCCGCGGCGTCGGTCAGCGCGAACGCCATGACCGCAAGCCGCTCCAGGACCTCAAGTGGGAGCGTGCGCCGGCCGGCCGCCTTGATCGGCGCGCCCCGCTCGCTCGCCGGCGCTTCTGCCAAGCAGTCAAGCCAGCGGGCCCACAGCTGCGATGGCATCTGTTCGACCGCCTGCGCGAGCACCGGCGCGTGCGCCGCCGATCCGCGCAACCGTCCGAACGCCTCCAGCGCGACGTCGATCGCTCCGTGCTCGACGAGCGGGCCAAGCCGCTCGGCCCGCACGAAGGACCAGTGCACGGGGATCGCCGCCGCCGCGTCGACGTAAACCGAGAACATGCCGGCTTCCAGCAAGCGCGGCAGGAGGGCCTCCAGCGCCTCTTCGCGCGGGGAGGGCCAGTCATACTCGAGCTCACGCTGCGGGAGCGTCATCGCTTCAGCGACCGCCGCCGCCAGCTCTGGATCGCGCCGCTGCTCCGGTGGGGGCCGCGACTCGATCTCCGCGGGCGGCGCCGTCGGTGGCGGTGCGCGGAGCGCGCGCTGCATCCGCTCCAGCGCGACGTCGTCGTCGATCCGCTCGAAGCGCGACTGTGCCTGCTCGAGCACCGCCCGGGCGGCGGCCGGCGGCAGGGCGACAGCGGCGGCGATTGCGATGGCTGCCCCGTCCTCGCGGGATCCGTCGATGATGCGCTGCTCAACGTCGAGCAAGTCGGGCAGCGTGGCCTCCGAGGTTGGCACCGTCCCCGTCAGGCTGCGCTCCACGACCTCGTCGTCGATCGACCACCCTGACTCAAACCCCTCGGCCGCCCTCCAGAAGTCGTACCCCTTGTCGGCGTAGGCCTCGGCGACGCGACGGGCGACGTCCGCTGCCTGCCGGCGCTCCACCGCCACACGTAGCTGCCGCGCCCATCGATAGATGCGGTTGTCCAACGCATCGGCGAGCTGCTGGAGCAGCTCGGCGTCAGCTGGAGGTGGCAGCGCGGCAGCCGTCCGCAGGAGTGCGACCTGCGACTCGGGCTCCCAGGAAGCCTCCTCGATCGCGCCGGCGGCCGTGAGCGCGAGCTTGACCGATCCGGCGGTGGCCGCGGCCGGAGCGATTCCGCACGCGGCGTGCTCGCGCACCATCCAGCGGCCGCTCTCGAGGATCCACGTCGGCCACTCGCTGGCGGTCTCCCACAGCTCTTGGAGCAGCTCGGGCGCCAGCAGGTCGGCCATCTGCCCGACGACTCGGGCGCGGTAGTGCTCGTCGCGCTCCTCCAGCACGGCAGCCGTTGCCTCCGTGCCGGCCTGGCGTCGCTCGGCGGGCATGTCGTACCCGAGCTCCGCGAGTGCGAGCGCCCGCAGCAGCGGGTCGCGCGATCGACGTGCCAGCGCGAAGGCCTCCTGCATCCACGCCTCGCGGCGGCCATCCCCCGCGGGCAGGCGGCCGGCGACCAAGCGCAGCGCTCGCGCGGCCCGCGCCGGCTGCTCGCCATGCCGGGCGAGCTCCGCGGCCGCGTTCAACGTGCCCGGCGCCAGCTCAGCCACGATCTCCTCGAAGAGCAGCAACCCGCTGGCGCCGACTCCGACCTCGGCGACCGCCTCCAGCGCTCCGCGGGAGGCGACGTCGGCCGCATCCCGCGAGCCCTCCGCGAGCGCGATCGCGCCCAGCTGGCCGAGAAGCCGGGCGCGGTCCGCAACCGGGACGCGATCAAACGCGGTCGTGATCGCGCGCTGGAGCGCGAGGGCCCCGCAGCCTACACGGGCGATCACGAGCTCGACGGGTGGCCGGTTGGCGAGCCCGGTCAGACCGGCGCGCATGAGCGACCAGCCGATCGATAGGCCGAGCCGGCCGACCTCGCACGCAGAGGTCGCGGCCAGGTCGAGATCGTCGAGCAGGCCCTGGTCGTCACCCGCCGACTGCCTGTGGTCGCTCCAGGCATGCGCGCCGCCGGCGGTCTCCAACGCCAGGAGTCGCCGCAGGCTCGTCGTGTCGTCGGCGCTGACGAGATGCGCGACCAGGTGAGCGCTCTCATAGCCGTCGAGGCGCTCGAACGGGTGCGCGGCGCCGCCGCGCCGACGTGCTGCGTCCAGCGGCTTGGACATCCCCGTAGCGTCGTCGAAGGGCCGCCCTGATGCAACGTGCCCTAGCTCGGCTCAGCCGTCGTCCTCGAGCAGGACGTCGAAGACCGTGTGCAGCCCGCCGGCGGCGACGCTGAAATGCGACATCGAGCGCCGGCCACGCCACGTCAGCGGATTGAGCACCATGGCGGCGATGTATGTCGCCACCACGTATCCGTTCTCGCTCGGCACCCAGTCCTTGTCCTCGCCGACGGCCGCGATCGCTCGCCGCGCAAGCGCGTCTTCGCCGACATACCGGTCACACAGCGAGCAGACACTGCATGTAGCCCAGCTTCTGCTCGATGTGTGTGTAGCGCGCCGGGTTGACCCACAGTGGATGAGGGATGCGTCAGGGTGGCGGACGAGCGCGGCGTGCAGGTTGCGATCCAGGGCGCACAGCCGGCTGCGGGTGCGGGCCGCCTCGACGGCACGCCCGCGCACCAGGTCGGCGGCGACGCGCTCGCCGGGCACGGCAATGGTCTGCTCGCGGGCGGCCGCGAGCGGCCTCGTCGGCGAGCTCCTCGGCATGCCGACGCGCGATGCGTCCGGCGCGCAGGATGTGCTCGGCCAGCCGCCGGCGTCCGGCGCGGCGGGTCTCGGCCGGGGTGACGTCGCGGGCCAGCAGCTGCTGGCAGGCCTTGGTCGTCGGGTCCACGACGCGTTCCAGGCCGGGGTGGATCGAGGCGAGCAGATCGCCCAGCCGGTTGACGCGGCGCGTGTGGTCGGTCACCAGCTCGCGACGACGACCGACGAGCAGCCGGATCTCGACGTCGAGCTCGCCGCGCGGCTCGATCGGGCGCAGATCGCGACGGTGGGGATTTGGTCGGCGATGACCTTCGCGTAGCGCGGATCGCTCTTGTGCTCGCTGCCGCTGGTGCCCTCGCGGGCCCGGTTGCCGCCAGCCCGGAGACATGCACGACCTCGATGTCCAGCAGCATCGCGCACAGCAGCCCGGCGATCCCGCCGATGACGTCGATGCTGACCTTCAGCGGCCCACGGCCGCGCAGCGTCTCGAGCTGCTCGACGAACGCGGCGAGCGCCGCCCGCGTGTTGTGGACGCGGCCGCTGAACACGACCCGCTGTCGCGGCGATCGATGGCCTGAACCCAGTGAAAGTCTTGGCCACGTCGATCCCGACCGCGACTCCGTCGTGCATACCTCCTCCTCAGTGACGAGTGACCGACACGGTGCTCTCACTCCCGTCGTTGCCCTACCAAGCGATCGATCGCGGTGCCTAATCAGCGGTGACGGAGAGCAGGCGAGACGAGGCGAACAGCCAGCACAGCCATCGACGGCAGCGGGCATGAAATCAATCCTCGCCTCACCCGCAACGAAAGGTCGGGCAGCATGAGCGCCACGCGAACGGTCCCCCGTCCGTGTTCGATCGCCTGGGCCCCGGAGGTGTCCGGCGAGCGCTGGACGCTGCTGGTGCTGCGCGAGATCCACTACGACGTGCACGGCTTCGACGCGATCCAGCGCAACATCGGCGCGCCGCGCGACGTGCTGACCAAGCGGCTCAACCGCCTCGTCGAGGTGGGCGTCGTCGAACGCCGCCAGTACCGCGAACGCCCACCGCGCTTCGAGTACCACGCCGCCGCCGCGGGCCACGAACTGCGAACCCGTGCTGCTGCTGCTCGACGCCTGGGGAGCGCGCTGGATGCCGGATCGCCCGCAGACCAAAGACGTCTTCATCCACGATTGCGGACACAGACTGCAGCCCGTGCTCGCGTGTCGGGCGTGCGGCCAGCGAGTCAGCGGCGACGACGTCTCCGTCCGACAATAGCCGGCCGCCAGGGAGAAAGTCCTCGCACGCGGCCGTTCGCCGGAGGCCAGGAATGTCGCCTCGGACGAGGACAGCAGCGCCGCGCGAGACACCTGCTTCTCGGCAAAGGAGCAGTCTTTCCGCACCGGTCCGAGCATTCGCTCGCTGCTGAGTTGGACGAATCTCAGCAGCGCTGCGAGGACGCCGCCTATCCCGAGGGTCGCGTCTCTTTGGCGCTGTAAATTCGCGGCGGCTCAGGTTCCCGACTCGGTGTGAGTCTAGGCGGCGTTCACCTCCTCGGAGGCGTCGTCGTCGGTCGGGGTGTAGCGGGTGCGGGCCAGGTGCTGGCGGTCAAGCTGGGTGAAGCGGATGCCGTTGGTCTCGTGGGTGATCAAGAGGTCGAGGACGGCCCAGACGAGGGTCAGGCAGCTGTCTTCGCCGGGGAAGCGGCCCATGACCTTCGTGCGGCGTTTGACCTCGCCGAGCGATCGCTCGAGCAGGTTCGTGCTGCGCCACCGCCGGCGGTGCCGTGTGGGGTAGCGCAGGTGGACGACCAGCGCGTCGAGGTCGTCGGACAAACACCGGGCCGCCGAGTGAAAGCCGCCTGCCTCGAGCTCGCCGACGAGCGCCTGCAGTCGTTGCTTGGCGTCTCGCGGGTTGATCGCGTCGTCCAGGGCCCGCCAGTAGGCGTGGCGGACATGCTCGCGCTGGGGCTCGGGGAGTTTGGCCAGCAGGTTGCGCACGCGGTGAACGGCGCAGTGCTGGCGATCAGAGTCGGGCCAGCAGTGCTCGATGGCCTTGATCAGGCCGGGGGCGCCGTCGGCGACGATGAGCATCGGCGCGCCGAGGCCGCGGGCGATCAGGTCGCGTCCGAGGGCCTGCCAGTCCTCATAGGACTCGCGCATCCCCAACATCACCGACAACAGCACCCGTTCGCCGGTGTCGGTGAACCCCCACGCGACGAGCACGCCCTCCTTCGGCCCGCTCGGCCGGACGGACAGGAACGTCGCGTCGAGGAACAGCGCGACGAGGCGGATCTCGTAGAGATCGCGGCGCTTGAACGCCTCGAAGCGTTCGCGCAGCTCCGTGCACATCCGGCTCGCGGTGGCCTTGGAGACGCTCCCCAGGCCGGCCTCCTCGCAAAGCGATTCGACGTCGCGCATGGAGAGCCCGCGCACGAACGCGCCGATCACGAGCGCCTTGAGCGGCTCGGTGCGCAACAGCTTGGTGCCGCGCGGGAACAGCCGCGAGACGAACGGCGCGGCGGCCTCGCGGACCTGCGGGATCTCGACCGACAGCTCGCCCTCAGCCGTCTGCAGCGTCCGCGCGCGAAACCCGTTGCGCATCCCCGCCGGCTCGCTGTCGGGTCGGCGCTCGTAGCGCGCGCGGCCCAGCCACGCGTCGAACTCCTCCTCGACGGCGCGCTGGATGATCAACCGCGCTCCGAGCTTGGCCAGCTGCGACAGCGCAGCGCGCGGGTCCTCTCCAACACCGACGGCGAGCAGCTGATCGATCTGAGCTTCGATCTCCGCCGACGGCGGTACGGTGCGTCTCACGGCGTAGGCCTCCTTCATCGTCTGCCAGGACTTGAGGGAACCTACGCCGCCTCATCGACGGCACCGCGGGGCTATTTACAGCGGCTCTGAGACGCGACCATCCCGAGCGCCGCTGCCGCGTCGAGGCACACGCGATAGCGCGCGCAATCCGGCGCCAGCTAGCGCAATCGCGCGACGCGATCGCGTCCGGCTCGCGTCATCACTGCTGGTCGTCGTCCAAAGCAGCAGCGTCCGGCTGAGCCGCCCGAGCGCAGCTTCCGCTAGGCCCTTCCGTAGGACACCTCGCCTCGCTCAGTCCAGCAGCGTTCCGTCTTCGGCGAACGCGGGCACGCGCCCGTACGCGTTGAGCGCCTGCAGCAGGTCCGGCTGGACGTCATGCTCGAGCGGAACACGCGCGAACCCCGGCCAGGCGACTAGCCACGCGCCGCCCTGGCTGACGTCGTCGGCGTCGTAGTGCGGGGAGAAGTTCGTGATGTACGTCGCGTTGAAGACATCGGGCGACTCCGCCGTCGGTTGGGGCAGCCGGCCCATCCATCGCTGGACGTCCGCCTGCCAGTCGGCGTCCGCCTCGCGCGGAGCGTTGATGTCGATGAAGATGAAGTACGGCTCGTCCGTCGGCGCCTTGTCGACCGCGTTCATGAACAGGCGGCGGACAGCGCGCGCGTCGGCCCGCAGCGGGTCGGCAGGATCCGGCGTCCCAGGCTGGTTGAGGACGCCCGCACGGTGGCGGCTCTTGGCTTCGACGGCGAACGTCTGGCCGGTTGGGCGGTGCGTGGCCTCGAACTCGACGTGCTTGACCGTCCGCAGCGCTGGGTCCGCGTCCAGCCAGCGGATCGAGCAGTCGAGCCGCGCGAAGATCGCCGCGATCGCGAGCTCGTAGCGGGCGCCCTGGAAGTTGTCGCGGTCGCACAGACGGTCGATGAGCTCGTCCGGCGGCTCGCCGGCATGGATGAGCGTCGCGACGTCCCAGGCGAGACTGATCAGGTAGCGGACCCAGCCGTTGGGCTCGGCGGACACCTGACCTTCGCGTGCGAGCTCCTCGGGGTCGGTGTGCTCGCGCAGGAACACGGTCAACTGCTCGAAGCATTTGAAGACGAAGTGCCTCTCGTCCTCGGGCAGCGCTGCCTGCTCGGCCCGCCAAGGCTCGCCGAGCGTGCCGCGCAGGACGTGAAGGATGAACTCGTGGAAGGTCTCGTTCGGCGGACGCGTGGCGTACACGCGGCTGCCGATCGCCCACACCTTGCCGTGCTGCCACTGCACGGGCGAGACGTAGTTGAGGTGCACGCCGAACTCCTCGCGCAGCCGCCGGTCGTACTCCTGCGCCTGCTGGTGCTTGGCCTGAAGCATGGGAAGCGCCTCGACGAAGGCGCGCCGGGCGCCGCGCTCGATGTCGAGATGGCACTTCTTGTACTTCTTGCCGCTCCCGCAGTGGCACGGGTCGTTGCGTCCGGGAGGCACACCGACAGTGTGCGTCGCACCCGTGACGGACCGCTGGGGAACTCGCGTGTTCGGCGAGAACGTGCTGGCAGGGACGCCACGCCGTCAGGGCGCGGTGGTTCACTGACTGCATGAGCTGGCAGGACCTGCCCAAGCCCGACGGCGTCGGCGACATCACCGAGTCCGACGACGGCTTCGAGGTCGCGATCTCGATTCCCAGCGACGAGGACGGCTTCTTCGGGCGCGAGTGCCCGTCGTGCCAGGCGCCGTTCAAGATGCGCGGCGACGAGTACAAGGCGCTGCCGGACGAGATCGAGCTGACCTGCCCGTACTGCGGCCACCGCGAGGAGCACAGCGCCTTCATGAGCGCCGCGCAGCACGAGCACGTCATGGCCGCCGCCGAAGGACTCGTCGAGCAGTGGGTGCACGGCCAGCTGAACGACATGCTCGGTAGCGCCTTCGGAAGGCGGCCACCGCGGCGGCGGTGGAACTCGATGATCAGCATCGACTGGAGCTACACGCCCGGCACGCCGCCGGCCGTGCGCGAGCTGCCCGACGTGCTCGAAGAGCAGACACGACGCGTCGTCGAGTGCTCGACCTGCGGCAACCACCACGCGGTCTACAGCGCCACCTCCTTCTGCCCGGTGTGCCGGCCGCGTCCGGCTGGCGAGAAGGTGCTCGAAGCGATCGCCGCCGCACGCGAGGCGCTCGCCGTCGAGGACCGGCTCGGCGACGATGAGCGCGAGACGCTCCGCGCCGCCGGCGTGTTCGAGCGCTTCGCAGTCGATGCGATCGAGTCGACCGTCAGCCTGTTCGAGATCTTCGCCCGCGAGCAGTTCGCCCAGCGGGTGCCGGATGCCCAGCGGCACACGAAGAGCACGGGGAACATCTTCCAGCGCCTCGACGACACCGCGGCGCTGTTCTCGACCCACGCCGACGTCGACCTCGTCGAGCTCGCAGGCGAGGAGCGCTGGCGGCGGCTCAAGCGGACGTTCGCCCGCCGCCACGTGCTCACCCACAACGGCGGCATCGTCGACAACAAGTTCCTCGGCCAGGTACCCGACAGCGGACTGCGGCTCGGCCAGCGGCTCGTGGTGCGCCGCGCCGCCGCCGCTCAGGCGCTCGACGACCTCGAAGCGGTCGTCCACGCCCTCGCCGGCGTCTGAGCTCCAGAAAAGGGCCGGTTTGGTCCCCGGGCGCCGCAGATCCCGGTTCTCCAGATAAGCGCGGCGCATCCGGAACATCCGCGAAAGTCTCCCGGCGCGTTTTCGCGGGCCGCAAGCGGTCACCTCAAAACCCGCATGAACAGGCGGCTTCGCGCCGATCGGAACTTGAAACCGACCCGGTGGGTGACATCCATGAAGAATCACCGCGACTGCTGCTTTCCATGGAGGTTGTCGGGAAATTCCGTCGAGGACCGCTTGGCCTGCGCCGCGGATGAGGGTTCGGGAGCGGCCGGCGTGGCAGCGCGCCGCCGCTTCCCTAGCCGGGGATGGCGGCGATCTGGTGGCGGTGGAGCTTGAGCAGGTTGTGGGTCGCGGCGATTAGCCGCCATTCCGACCGGCAGGCGGCTCGTCCGCGGCGTTGGAAGCGTCTGATCTGGCGGTTGAACTTCAGCTGACCGAACACGGGTTCGATCGTGGCCTGGCGCCGGCGGTAGAGCGCGCGGCCGTCCGGGGTCGCGAGCACCCGCCGCATGAAGTCGTAAAGGCCGCCGGTCCATCCGGGGCGAGGCCCTTGCCGCAGGCTGGAGTCGGGTGAGACGAGCACCTGGATGCCGTCGCTGACGACCGTCTCGATCTGGCGCTGATGCCAGTAGCCGGCGTCGGCGAGCACGACGCGCGGGTCGCCGACCTCGACACCACGGAGCTCTCGTTGCGCGGCGCGGACCATCGGCTCGAGATGGCCGAAGTCCGGCGAGTCGGTCGTCAGCTCGGCGGCGATGACGATCTGCTGCTCGTTGACGGCCAACTGGGCGTTGTAGCCCTGCAGCGGCTTGTAGCCGTGCGTGCGCATCGGCCGCGAGTCATGGTCGGTGAGATTGATGAGGCCCGTCGGGACGAGCACCGGCTCATGCGGCTTGACCATCCCCGGCGCCATCCGCCGCGAGCCGTCCGCGGCGACACCTCGCGCGCGCCAGGCGTCATAGGCGGCGTGCGAGGCGTGCTCGACGTCGAGCTCTTCCTCCAGGCGCCGGCACGCTTCAAACAGCCGGTCAGTCCGGTCCTTGGCGATCGGGCGGCCCTCGCGCTCGCGCTCGGCCTCCAGTCCGCGACGCCCCTCACGCACCCAGGCGCGCCGACCCTGCGGGCGGGTGACGAACTGACCGGGATCGAGCTCGACCGTCACCGAGCGCTCATCGTCAGCCGACCTCTCCGCAGCATCAGGACCTTCACGCGCCAGGCGCTCCCTGGCCTCGCGCAGCGCCTGCCGCCGGCCCTCGCGCGTGCGTAACTGCTCGGGCAGCTCGTCACCGCGCTGGTCGCCGTAGAGCTCGTCCTCGCGCGCGTCGATCGCGGCCGCCTCGGCAAGGATCTCGCGCGCGATCTGCCCGAGATCGCGGTTCGCGTCAGACGACGCGTTGGCGGCCATCTTGGTCCCGTCGATCGCCACGACCCCGACCGACACCAGTCCCGCGCGAGCGCAGAGCCCGAGCACGCCCGAGAACAGCTCGCCCAGCGGCCGCTCGTGCCGGCAGCGGAACTCGGCGATCGTCGAGTGATCGGGCGCCAGGTTGCCGGCGACCACCCGATAGGCCACATCCTCCACACAGGCGCGCTCAATCCCGCGCGAGGACCGGTTGCCGCGCGCGTACGCATAAAGCAACAACGCCACCATCATCGACGGCTCATAAGCCGGCCGGCCGCGCCCGTCGCCACGGTAATCCGCATAGATCCCCGACAAATCCAGCTCGCCGACCGCGTCGAGCACCGTCCACACCAAGTGCCCCTCCGGGACCCAATCGCGCAGCGACGGCGGCATCAGAAACACCTGCTCGCGGTCACAACCGATGAACCTCGCGCCCATGCGCACAGGGTCCCGCGGCAACCGGACGAATTACCCGACAGCCTCCATGCAAGACGACAGTCGGCGTCAAGAACGTCCTGAGAAGCGATAACTGGTCTGGACGGCGCCTTGGAGCCGCTGCGGGAGCCCGGTGGACCGCTTCGAATGCGCACGCGCGCGATCGCCTCGGCCAGCACCTGCGGCTCGCCGACGATCATCGACACCTGCCGGGCGCGGTCATCGGCGTGTAGACGTTGCCGCACGTCGGCAACTCCTCGTAGGCGTGGGGGCGACCGCTGTCGACGATCTGGCGGTGGCAGCCGGTGATGACGACCGGCGCCTCGTTGCCGTGCGCCTTGTGCGTCGTCATGGCGTAGGCCTCGCGCAGGAGGCCGAGCCGCTCGCCGGCAAGCGTGCGGATCTAGGTCGGCCTTGATGAAGAAGTCGCGCTTGATGTCGGCGTCGGGGCGATCGTCGTGGGGTAGTAGCCGTCGAGATTCGCGTGCGCGGCGTGAACGATCAGCGACTTCTTCGCCTGACGTTGCGTTCGACGAGCTCGGTCACCGGGATCACGCCGGTCGGGACCAGGTCGCTGTGCACGTCGCCGGCGTCGACGCAGGGAGCTGGTTGGGATCGCCGACGAAGCCCACCCGGCTGCCGGCCTTGACGGCGTCGAGCAGGTGCGTGGCGGTCGGCTGGCCGAGCATCGCGGCCTCGTCGATGTCGAGCACGTCGACTTCGAGCGGGTCCGAGCCGTCGCGCGCGGGGCAGCCGTCCAGCTCGCCGACGCAGCCGTCGAGCCCGGCGCCGCAGAACGCGCCGGCGCCCACCTGGCAGCCGAGCGGCTCGAGCGGCGGCGAGTTCGGCGTCGAGGGCTAGACGGACCACAACCCCGGCCAGACGCGCGGCGCGGGTGCCCGTGAGGCGCCCAGCCGCCGCGGTCGTGCGCGGCCCAGTCGCGCGAGCGCACCGGGGGAGCGGCCCCGCGGACAACGACAAGAAGGGCGGATACCTACTGCCCGCCCACGACCTCGAGGTTGCCGATGCCCGCCGCCGTCTCGCCGACCGCCCCCGCGCGCGCCGTCCGACCCGCGCCGACCCTCGCCGTGCTGGAGGCCGCCAACGGGCCCGTCCGCCTTCAGCAGGCCGACCGCGTCTCCGGGACGCTGCTGGTCGGCGGCCAGGGCGCCGGCAAGAGCTCGGCGTTGCTGCGACTCGCGTTGTCGGACGCGATGGACCCCGACAGCGCGGTCATCCTCATCGATCCCAAGTCCGAGGTCAGCCGCAAGTTCCTCCAGCTCATCAAGCCGGAGTGGGGCAGGCGCGTCTGGTACCTCGACCTCGCCCGCCCGGCGTTCGGGATGAGCCCGCTGGCGATGAGCGGCGACCAGGACTTCGCGTCGGAGGCCTCGGCGATCGCTGACGGCGTCGTGGAATCGCTACTGGACGTCAACGCCGGCCAGATCATGCAGGCCTCCCGCGACCTGCTGATGCGCTGCGTCATGGGGGCGCTGGCGGTCGGCCACGACCGCGGCCGACCCGCGTATTTCGAGGACGTCTACACGATGCTGCTGCCCACCGAGGCGGGCGCCGACGCGCGCAAGGAGGCGTGGAAGGCCGCTGACGCGATCCCGAACATGGGTCCCACGGCGCAGTTCTTCCGCGAGGAGCTGCCCGCGCGGCTGGAGAGGTCCACCAGCTCGACGGTCGACCGGCTCCAGGCGCCGAGCAACAAGATCGCGGGCATCGTCGGCGTGCCGGCGCTCAGGACGTTCCTCGGCCACCCGGTCGACATCCCGATGAAGACGATCGTGGAGAACCGCGACATCCTCATCGTCACGGCGTCGATGGACAAGGTCGGGGAGGCCAATGCCCAGGCGATGCTGCACTTCATCTTCCGCCAGCTCCACCGGCAGATGCAGCGCCAGGTCCATCTGCCGGAGGGCGAGCGGCCGCGGGTCGCGCTGCTGTGCGACGAGTTCCACTACCTCGCCAGCCGCAACGTCGTCAAGCAGATCGCGACACACCGGGCGGCCGGGCTGGACGTCACCGCGGGCCTTCAGTTCTTCAGCCAGCTCGGCGCCGGCGCCGAGTCGGCCTCCGTGACCCAGGAGATCCGCGAGGGCGTGCTGAACCTGATGCAGAGCCGGTTCCTGTTCCGGCTCGGCCACCCGCAGGACGCCGAGGCGGCGACGCGCATCGCGATGGCGGTCTACCAGTCGATGCTGCGCAGCGACCCGGACTCGCGAGCGCAGATGCGGGTCACGCCCGAGGCGATCCTCAACCTGCCGCGGTTCCACTGCCTTGCGTCGTGGATCTCCAACGGGACCCGCGCGGCATCCTTCATCGGTCGGACCTTCCCGATGCCCGAAGCGTCGAACGTGTGGGCCGACATGCACCTCCAGGCGCAGGCGCGCCGCGGCTGCACGTACCCCGAGGACCTCATGGAGGCGCGGATGTTCGGGCTGCGCGACGAGATCGACAGCGACAGGACGCCGCCGCTCAACATCACGGCCGAGACCGACGTGGCGATCGAGGCGCTTGGGCTGCCAACGCCGCCGACAACGACCACCGTCCCGGCGGCCCCGGCGCCTCGGCGGCCGAACAGCGCTCCCACCGTCCGCGACAGTGGCAACAACGACGTGCTCGCCGAGCCCGCGCCCGAGCACGCCGAGATCCAGGTCGAGCCGGCCGCCGCGACGGCGGGCAAGCCCCGGGCACCCAGGCAGATGACCGTCGACGACATGCTCGCGGCGGACGCCGAGAAGGACGCCCCGACGATCTACCGCCCCGACCCGGCCGACGTGCCCCGGCTCCAGGACAGCCGTGTCAGGACGCTCTTCGGCAACCAGCCCCGCGGCCAGGCGGCGCTGTTCGAGGAGCCGCGCGACCCCGACGCCGAGGCGCCCGAGTCGCTGCGAGACCTCGCGTTCATCGACCGCGTCAACGAGGTCTCCGACCGACTCGAGGTCGTCGACGACGCGCCGGCGATCGGCCGCCTGTACGGCCAGGACCTCACAGTCCTGAAGTTCCTCGATCGCGCCGGCGTCGCGCTGCCGCTGCTCATCCGCGCCGCGGCCATGCCCGGTAAGAGCGAGAGCCAGGCGCGCCGCACGATGGGCAAGCTGCACAAGCACGGCCTCGTCGGCAAACGCAAGATCGGCATTCGCGACCGCACACGCGAGGACGGCCAGCTCCCAAGCGCCTACGAGCTGTCGCGGGCCGGCTTCGAGCTCGCGCAGGAACGCGGCTTCATCCCCGAGAAGCGCGAGTACCGGTCCCGCGAGATCAGCCGCGACGGCAAGGTCCCGCACGACCACCACGCGCTCGGCTGGTACATCGCGCTGCACCGCCTGATCGGCGACGTCGCCACCGACCACTGGCGGACCCCGCGGTACGCCACCGGCCGGTTCCCGCTGCCGCAGGTCGGCAACGGGCACAAGCGCCGCCCGCTTCAGTCCGGCGACATCCACCTGCCCACCGGCTTCACGGTCTTCGACGTCGACGATGAGGCGTTCCGCGAGATCAAGCCCGACGTCACCGCCGAACTCGAGGTCAAGTCGGTCAAGCTGACCTTCGACCTCCTCGTCGAGTACCACCACGCGAGGAACCACATCGACAACAACGACGACAAGTTCCCGGCCTACGACGCCTTCCTCACTGGCTGGGCGCTCGAGCACACACGCTTCAAGCAGCTCGGCACGCGGCCCGTCGTCGTCTTCGTCGCAGCCGATGCCAAGGATCTGCTGACGCTCACGCGCAAGGCCGACGAGGCGATGGTGGCGTCGATCGGCCTGCAGGGCTCCCCGGCGCAGAGCCGGTACTACGCCGGCCGCGACCACATCTTCTTCGCATTGGAGGAGGACGTGCATCGCGGCAACCTGAGCGCCGTGGCGTTGCCCCCGCAGCCGCCCGCGCTACGCGCCCGACTCGGCGACGAGAGCCTGCAACTCAAGCGCGTCGCGCTGCTGCCTCCGTCGATGACGGTCGCGGCGCAGCGGAAGGCGAAGCGCCGGCCGTAGCTCGACCCGCCCGACGACTCGCGACACGAGGGGGCGCCAGTGGGCGCCCCCTCGTCGTTGAGGCGCCCTCGTGCCGCCCGTGCCTCACGCCCGCCGTCTGGCGTGTTCGCGCGGTTACGCACCGCCGAGGCCACGGGTGCGACCACCCCCGTCGGATCGTCGGTCGGCGGACGCGACGGCGGGCGCGTCGTCATCGCCGGCCTCCGTCCGACCAGGCGGGCGCCCATGGTGTTGCCGAAGACGAACACGAACAGCAGCAGCAGCAAGACGATCGGGACGCCGACGCTCACGCCCGGGGCAACCGGGTAGCGGAGCGTGCGGCGCACGTTGCGCCGCCGCATCGTCGCGGAGTCGGCGAGCGCATAGGAGACGGTGCTCATCGATGGCTCTCCTGCTGGCGATCTGCTCGGCGGCCGGGGCGGCATCCGGCGCGGCGCCCGGGTGGCCGGGGCCGGTGCGCGCAGGCAGAACGCGTTGTCGCGCGCGTGCGGTCTGACCGACCGCACCGCACGCGCTGAGTCATCGGCGCTTGTTCGCCGCGCGCCTCCGTTGCCGACTACCGCCCGCTCCCGCCGAGGTGCGCGGGATGCGCCACGCCCGTTCGGTGTCCGACGCGCCGCGGGCGGCGCCGTGGTGGCGGGTGGGCACGCTGCAGGGGTGTGCCTCTGGCGCGTGGCGCGGCGCGTATCGCGCTCGGCCGTTTGATCGACGTCGTGGTCGCGCGTGTGATGACGCGCGCGGTCGCGCGCGCGACGCCCGCCGAGGCAGCGCATGCGGCGCAGCGTGCGGTGGGACGTTAGGCGCGCGTGCGAGGCGGGTGCCGGTGGCCGAGGCGGCTCGCGGCGCCGGGCCTGCGACTCGCGGGTCAGCGTCAGCAGGCGCCGCTCGTCCCCCGCCATCGTCGGGCTCGCGCGACCGGGTGCGGCCTGCCACCGCCAGCGAGCCGTGCGCGCGGACGCGATGCGGACCCCGCTTGCGACTGTCGGCCAGCGGTAGTCCACGACGATCGTCGCTGCGACGACCCGTCGGTCGACCGGGCTCGCGCGCTGGCGCCGCCGCGCGCGGTGGACGGCGTGCACGCGCCCCGTCCCCAGGCGCGCCTTCGGCCGGGCGCGTGGCTGCGGGTGTAAGCCTGCACTCCGCGACCCGCACAGTCGCCGGGGGGACACAGGCCGCGCCATCGACAAGAGGAGGTGGACGCGACCACACCTACCGACGAGGAGTCTGCCAATGCCCAAGCCCGCAGGCGATCAGTTCACCCGGCAGGGTCGCGTCCCGACTTCCGGGTGAAAGCGCGCGGGCGTAGCTCCGCCAGTGCGGGGATGCTACGCGGCGATCACCTCCTTCGCGGCGGCGGTCGCGTCACCGCCGGCAGTCGTCGTGCGCTGACGGCGGAGCCGCTCGATCTCGGCGACGGTCTTCGGTGTCATGACCACGCCGCGCCAGCCGCGGCTTGAGAGCTCGAGCACGGCCCAGATCAGCGACAGTGCCGAGGTCTCGCCGGGGAACCGGCCGATCACCTTGGTGCGCCGGCGAACCTCGACGAACGTGCGCTCGAGCAGGTTCGTGGTTCTGATCCGCTTGCGGTGCTCGGAGGGCCAGCGCAGGTGCGCGACCAAGGCGTCGAGGTCGCGCTCGATCACCGCCATCGCCGACGGGTACGCCTGGCGGTAGTCGGCGATGATCGCCTGAAGGCCGCGGCGCGCCTCGGCGGCGGAGGCGGCCTCGTCGAAGACCTTCCACCAACGCGCCTTGAGCTCGCGGTGGTGGCGCTCGGGCAGCTTGGCCGTGACATTCCTGAGCGCGTGAACCGTGCAGCGCTGCTCATCCGCCGCCGGCCACAGCTCGCGGACCGCCTTCCACAGGCCAGGCGCTCCGTCGGCGACGACCATCGCCGGCGACCGCAGGCCGCGGGCGACGAGGTCGCGCCCGAACGCCAGCCAGCTCTCATAGCTCTCGCGGCTGCCGAGCGCGAGCCCGAGCAGCACCTTGCGGCCCTCAAGCGTGACGCCCCAGGCAACCAGCACGCCCTCGGCCGGCTCGTCATCGGGATGCAGCTTCAGGTAGATGGCGTCCAGGAAGCAGTAGATGACGTCGTGCTCGTCCAGGCGGCGCTCGCACCAGCGCCGGTAGCGCTCGCGGGTGTCCTCCAGGATCCGCGACACCGTCGAGCGCGAGCTGATCGGCTGCTCGAAGGTCTCCTCGAGCACCGCCTCGACGTCGCGCGTCGAGAGCCCGCGCAGGAACGAGCCGATCACCAGCGACTCCAGCGCGTAGGTGCGCGTCACGTGCTTGCCCAGGATCCGACTCTCGAACCCGAGCTGCTGCGCGTTGCGCACCCGCGGGCGCTCCAGCTCGATCGTGCCGCTCGTCGTCTTCACCGTCCGCGGCTCATAGCCGTTGCGGTGCGAGACCGTCTCCTCGGCGCGCTCATACCGGGCGCGACCGAGGAACTCGGTCACCTCGTCCTCGAGCGCCTGCTGCAAGATCAGCCGCTCTCCCAGCCGGCCGATCGTTTCCACCGGATCCTGCTCGGCGCCGACACCGGCCAACGCCTCATCGAGCTGTGCCCGAAACCGCTCGCTCGGGGCTACTCTCGCCATGCGGGCGTACCTCCATTCGCTTCGACTGGTCAGGTCAAAGCGGAGGCTACGTCCGCCCCTTCATTCCCCCGGACTTCGGGACGCCACCCCCGGCAGGAGAAGACCCGCAAGTACGACAAGGTGCTCGACGAGGCGCGCGACGGCCGCGTCTGGCGTTTCGAGCCGAAGACCGACTACGAGTGCAGCGACCAGGCGTTCCGTCAGCACGTGCGGCAGTACGCCGAGCGCCACAATCTCGACTTCGGCTTCCAGCCGATCAAGGACGGTCGCCGCACGACGTTTGTCGAGATCGCGTTCGTACCGAAGGGGACGCCGCTTCCCGCCGGTCTGCCGGCCGGCGATGCGGACCCGCCGGCTGCGGCACCGGAGGCGGCTTAGCGGCCAATATCGCCCGCGACCTCGCCACGGGTCTCGCCCGGCGCATCGTCTGCGCGCCGGCCAGGGCCGACTCGGCGCCGCCTGGCTCATGGGGCGGCGCCCCGTTCGTCGTTTTGGCGCGAGCGCCTCGACCGAGCCGCGCACGTGCGCCGGTCGCTAGCCGAAGCCCGGCGGCTTGGGCGCGGTGCGCGTAGAAGCGCGCGGCGACGCGCGCCGTTGTAACGCAGAGGCTCTCCAGCCGCCGGCACCCAGGGCCTACATGCGCAGAGGCCGCGTCAAGGCGCGCGCAGTGCCGCGCTAGGCGCGTGGAGCGCCCTAGATGCGCGGAGCGGCGCCTGGCGACTCGCGGGACGCCGAGCGCCCGGCGCCGCCAGCGGCGACGTCGCGCGCCGCGCCGGCGTGGCGCGCGGCCGCGTTCCGCACTGCCGCGCCACCGGGCCACGCGGCCCGTCGCAGTCCACGCGCCCGCCTGGGCTGCCGCGAATCCGCGCCATGCCGAAGCCGCGGTAGTAGCTGGCGATCGACGCCCAGCGTTACCGTGCGGGTGCGAGCGGTTGTAACCGCGGGCGTCGAGCGCCGCCCCCGGCCGGGCGGGACACCGATCATCCCCGCGCGCAGCGCCGCCGTACGCGCGCGGAGGCGTCGGCGCGCCCGGCGGCCAAGATCCCAGCAACCATCGGGGATTTGCCGTACCTCCGCGCGCCCACGGCCGCCGAGCGCAAGATGCGCGGAGGTAGATGCGGAAAAGGCCCGGAGCGGCCCCCCGCCCACGCCCGAAATCCCAGTGTCTATCTCGACATCGTGCCCGCTCCGCGCACGTACGCGCAACGAGACCTTGGGTGTGTGGCCGTACGAGCCTCCGTGGTTCTCCCCGGGGGTTAGGGGCGGTTCGTCGGGTTCGTGGCTACGCGCCGGTGCGGGGCGGGGCGGTGCGGGCGCCGGCTCGCTATAGGGCGGTGGTGGCGGTTCGAGCGGGCCCGGCGTGAGCGTGGGTGCGGGCGTGGGGCAGAGCTGCGGAGCGTGCCGACCGGACCTTTGGTCTGTTGCGGTCGGCGCGTGTGGGTGCTTCGGCACCGTGGTTTCGCTGTGGTGGTGGGCGGTGGGGTTTGAGGCTCGTAGGTGGTGCTGGCCGCCGGCGCCCACGCGAGCGTCGTTTTGGTCCACGGGATCGTGGACGGCGCCTGTGTCTGTCCGGGGCGGGTCGCATACTGCGGCGCTCTTGTTGCGTAGCCAGATGGCCGGTTGCCTCTGACTCCCTCGCACTGTCGAGGCCGTGGGACCCACATAGCCGAAGGCCCTCTCTGAGAGTCGCCCGGATCGCCCGAATCGCAAAGGACTGCCCGGTAGGAGGTCACTGGCCCGTTGCCGTGCCGCGATTTGCGCGTGGGTTCGCCGCTGTTGTTGATCTGCCGGAAGCACTGACCGCCGACGCTCGTTCGTCTGGCCGTCTCGCGCCGACCTGCCGCTTCGGCGTCTCTCGGCTCACCGGACCTGCCGTGCGCGTTTGATCGCACCCGGTCGCCCGCGCTGGCCGAAACCGTGTGCGCCCCTGCATCGACATGTCTGCTCGCTGTCGCCGCCGTTCTTTCGTTTCTGCTGTCTTGGCATCGCGTGCCGTGTGGCGGGGTGAAGCCGGTGGGCAGAGTGAGTTGTGGCGCGCGCCGGGAAACGCGGCGCGGGGGGTGCTGCGCCGCGCGCGCCGCCCGCCGCCTGTAGTCCCCGAGTCCTCGCCGCCCGCTGCTAGGGCGGCCCTGGAGCTCGGCCCCGACGTCCGAGGCCCGGTGCCCGCCCGAAACGGCGGCCCGGGCTTCGCGCGTTCTGCCACCATCACCGACATGAAGGAGGACTCGATGACGACCGTCATCGTCACCTCGGGCGACAGGAACGTCGCCTACCGGATCCTTGAGGGCGAGATCGGCGACCGCATGGTCATCGAGCCCGTGCGCGACCGCAGCCTCGACGAGATCCTGGCCGAGGAAGGCCACCGCCTGATGACCGCCGAGGAGTTCGAGGAACACTTCGGCCACCTGCCCGTCACGCCCAACGACTAGGGACCGTGGCGAGCCGCAAGCGCGGCGCCCGCTTCTCGGCCGTCTTCGACGACGGCTGGTGGGACGCCGACCTGCGCCTGCTCAGCGCGCCGCAGCGAGCTGCGGCCGAGCGGGCCCGCCGCGACGCCGAAGCTCACGGCGTCCAGACCGCCGCCCTGCACGCCTGCGACCCCGAGGGCCGCGACGGCACCCGCCTGGGCGGCTGCGTCAAGCAGTACCTCGGCGAGCTGCGCCTGGTCTACGCCGGCGCCGTCGACGAGCGCGGCCGGCCGTACCTGCGCTGCCTGGCCGCCGGGCTCGGTCACCGTCCCCGCGGCGACCGCCGGCCCGACGCCTACCGCATCGCCGACGCCCGGAAGAACCCCACCCGCTAGTCGGGCCCCACAACCCAGTCCACCGAGGCCTGGTGCCCGCCCGCGCGGCGGCCCGGGGCTCTTGCCGTTCACGGAGGAACACATGCAGCACACCGCAGAGACGATCGCCCTCGAGCCGTGCGTCCGCGTCGCCGCGAAGCGCCCGGACCTGATCGAGAGCGAGCTGGAGGTCTGCGGCGAGCGGGCCACCAGCTCGCCTGGGCGAGCGCCGGCGAAAGGGCCGGCCCGCCTCGCACATGCGCGCGCGGGCGCGCACCAGCCTCCAACGGCCCGGATCCGCCGGACGCGGCGGCCGGGCGTCTCGTCGTTGCACCACCAACAGCGGCCCGAGGAGGGGCCCTTTCTGAGATGAACACCACGCACGACCGCACGCTGTCGGCCGTGCTCGCCTTCGCCGCCTGCGGCGTCTGGGCCCACGTCCTGACGCTGCTGGTGGCCGGGGCGTAGCGCGATGGCCGAGCTCGCGTTGCGCTGGGCCAGCGGCGGCGACGACGTCCCGCTGATCGTGCGCTGCCGCACGATCAACTACGACAAGCCGCCCGAATGGGCCGAGCGCAACCAGTACGGGATGGCCGCCGACCGCCGCGAGGCGATCCTCCAGGCGTTTGACGGCAGCATCCACGGCTGGTTTCAGCAGCAGCTGCTCGGTGAGCTGCTCGGCGACGCCGACGTCGCCGCCGCGTCGACCGTCATCGCCAAGCGCGGCTGCGGCCAGTACGGCTACCTCGAGCTGACGATCATCGAGGCGCGCGGCGAGCTCGCCGCCCGCTACCTGGCCGTCAGCCGGCTTCCCGAGTGCGAGCGCGACGTCTACATCGACGCGCTGATCGACGACCACCTCGCCAACTGCGGCGAGGTGCGCGAGACGACGATCCACGAGATCCAGCGCCCGCTGCCGGGCGTCTGGGCGGCCGTCGCTCCCGCCGCGCCGGCCGACGTCGCCCGCGCCTAGCGGGCCCCGACGCGCCCGAACCCGCCGCCCTGTTCACCGGGACGGCGGGCTCGCCCCTGCCCGACGCCCCTGGCATCCACCGGGGGCGAACACCGCCGGCGCACGACAAGACAGTCGAGCGCCCTGATCCAGGAACGGACACCAACCCCATGAGCACCACGACCACCACGACCCCGCCCGCCCGGCGCGCCGCCGCGCGACCGCAGGCGCTCATCGCCAAGGCGCGCCGCGCCGGCGGCGGCCACGTCACGCTCGCCGCCGTCGCCGACGCCGCCCGGGCCGTCCGCGCCGCGGGCGACAGCATCAGCCACAGCGAGCTGTACGCCGCGCTGGAGGAGGCCATCGGCGCGTGCCCGATCGAGGCCGGCGTGCTCGGCAACCTCGCCGACCACGAGTGCCCACACGACCAGCTCGCGACCGACAAGAAGTTCGACCCCGAGTGCTTCTGCTGGCCGCGGGCGATCGAGCAGAACGGCGCCGACGTCATCGCGCTGCCCGTCGGCCGGCGCACCCGGCGGCCCGCCCGCCCGGCCGCCGTCGCCGGCAGCCCCGAGCGCGAGCAGCTCGTCGCCCGCGTCGCCGAGCTCATCGAGCGCCTCGGCCGCGACCCGCAGGGCTGCGAGTACGAGCAGCTCGCGCACGGGGCCGGCTGGCCGTCGGCGCCGAGCACGCGCGGCTGGCGGCCCGTCGTCCTCGAGGCGCGGGCGCGGCTGCGCACCCACGCGGCATGACCGTCAACCCGACGACCGGGTCGGTCGGCGTCGCGCGGATCCAGCCGCCGGCGCCGATCTCAGACCAGCAGGTCGCCACGACCCAGCGCCCCTCCAGCCTGCGGCCCGAGGTCCTCGCCGGCCGCACCCGTCGTGCGCCCGCCCGGGCGCCCGGCGCGCATCCAGGCCACCGACCCGCGGCCGCGCAAGCACCGCCGGGAGGTCACCGCGTGACGCTGGACCGCACGACGATCGGGCTGCTGGTCGCGTTCGCGGTCGTGGCGGCCACGCTGGTCGCCGCCGCTGTCGCGCCCAGCACGCCTCTCGTCCAGGCCATCGTCGTCGGCGTCGCGTTCGGCGCGCTGGTCGGCCTGTACCCGGTGCTCCTCGCCAGCGCGCTGCGCGAAGACGAGCCGGGGGCGCGGCAGTGAAGGGCGAGATCCTCGCCGCCGCGTGCGCCTGCGCGAAGTTCGCGTCCGGGCTGCTGTGCGGCACCGCGCTGACCGGCACGATCGCGCTGGCGATCGCCGACCGGCGGGCACGACGCCGCGACTCGCTCGTCGACCGCCTCGGCGGCGGCGACCGCCGCATCCGGTCCCGCGGCCAGGAAGCCGTGTGCCCGGTCCGCATGCGTCGAGACCTCGCGTTGACCCAGCGGCCTGACGCACCTCGCTGCCTGATCGCCGCCGACCCGCAGGCTCGCCAGGACGGGCCGGCGCCGGGCCGATCGACCAGGCGGCGTCCTCGGCCTCGCCCGCGCCGCCGTCGACCTGCTCGCCGAGGTCCGCGCGATCGCCGCCAACCCCAGCGACGCGAAGCCCGAGGCGATCGCCGCCGGCATCAAGCTCCCCGAGCTCGCGCTCGTCGCCGCCTAGCCCGGCCGCCAACAGCCCCATCCCCAGAGACCCCGTCCGGCCAGCGCGCCGGGCGGGGCTCTCGTCGTTTCAGGGAGCGAACACGACATGACCGTCGACGCCACCACGATCCCCGCGCCCGAGCGGGGCGCCGGCTGCCACAGCGAGGAGGCGCTCGCCCGCGCGCCCGCCTCATGTGCCGCACGGCCACCGAGCTCCAGGCGTTCCTGGAGGCGGTCGCCGACGACCCTTGAGCGGCGCCTCGGCACCCCGAGGGCCGCAGGCCGACGAGCTCTGCATCCCGACGATGACGCTCTACGCCCGGGCCTGCCCGGGGTCGACGAGAACACGCCCTGCACGCTGGTGATCGCCACCAGTAACACGGCGCGGCTGATCGTCGTCGCCGGCCACGCCGGTCGCCCGCTCGACGGCGGGATCCTGCTCGAGGAGCGCGCCCGCGGCTTTCGCCTCGGGCTGGAGGCGCACTGGGCGCCCTCCTCTCCAAGCGGCACCTGACGCTGGGGATCGTGCTCGAGCGGACGGCCGCCAAGGCGCGCGGCGCGCTCGGGCCGCTTCCGGCTGCTTAGCAGCACCGACCCGCCCCGGGCGTGCAGCCCGGCATCTCGCAGCACCCCGGCCGCCCCGCCCCAGGCGCGGGCGCGCTGACCCCTGACCGCACCCGAGCCCAGGAAGGGACTCACGCCATGACCACGACCGCGATCAACCACGACGTCGTCGCCGCCGCCGCGGCGGTCCAGCGCGCCGCCACGCCGCGGCGCAAGCTGACGCTCGTCGACGAGTTCGGGCCGTTCCGCGGCCGGCCGTTCCTGGCCGACGCCGACGGCGCGAGCCTCGCCGACTTCGCCAGCGAGCTCGCCGACATGCCCGCGACCAGCTCGCGCGGCGACCTCGCCTACGAGGTGGCGTACTGATGGCCGCCACCGCCGCGCCCGCCGCGGCCGACCTCACGCTCGGCGACGCGCTGGCGATCGTCGGCGCCTGGCCGGCCGCGCTCGCCGTCGGTCAGCCCGGCGTCTGGCGGCTGGTCTGCCGCCGCGCCGCCGCCAAGAGCACCAGCGCCGACATCCGCGACGCGTGGACGGCGCTCGGGCGGCGCGGCCGCACCGACATCGCCGCCCGCCTCCACGCGGCCGGCATCTACATCTAACGAGCTAGCCCGGAGGGCCCACCGCAATGACCACCAAGACCGTCCCGATCGCCGACACCGACGTCGGTGACCGCGGCCCGCGCACGCTGCCGTTCGCGCAGCTCGACGCCGCCGGCCAGGTCGCGATCGACGCGACCGGCCGCCGCGCGGCCGCCACCGACGCGCTCACCCACCTCGCCGACCGCGAGATCGTCGAGCTGACGCTGTCGCTGGAGGCGCTGGACGTCGCCGAGGCGACCCGCCGCCTGCGCTCGATCGCCGGCGGCGCGCTGCGCGCCGGCAAGACCGACAAGGCGCTCGCCGCCAAGGTGCTCGAGCTCGCCGGCCCGGTCACCGTCACCCGCCTGCTCACCGGCGAGTAGGCGCCCCGCCCGGCCACCACGCACCAGCCGCCGCGCAGCACCCGACCCACCCGCCCGCCGCGCGCGGGCCCAGATCCAAGCAAGGAGGCCCCGATGAGGGCCACGACGACGTACACCCGCAGCGCCGCCGACAACGCCGCCCTGATCGCCCAGCCGATCGAGCGCGACGAGCTGCGGCGCACCTGCGGCATCGACCGCGACAGCGAGCAGGAGATCCTCGCCGAGACGCTCGGCGCCCTGGCCGAGGCGCAGGTCCTGCAGCCCGCCGGCGTCACCCGCCGCGAGCTGGGCGACTACGCGCCCGCCGTGGCGCTCGAACTGCTCCAGGCCGCGCTCGCGCGCCTGCGCCTGACCGGCCTGGCCTGCCGCATCGGCATCGCCTGGCGACTAACCGCCGCCGGGCGCCACGCCTGCCTGACCACCGACATGACCGAGATCGACCTCACGGAGACCCACACCATGACCACCGCCGCCGCCCCACGCACCCTCAGCGCCGCCGACGCCACCGAGATCACCGAGGCGTTCAGCCGCCTCGTCGAGAGCAGCCCCGCGCTGGCCGCCGAGATCAACGACACGTTCCGCCGCACCTGGGCGCGCCTGGACCGGGCCGTCGCCCTCGGCGTCGTCGACCTCGACGCCCGCCAGGCCGCCGCGGTCGACTGCATGACTGAGGGCATCGCCGCCCGCCTCGCCGACGCTGTGACGGGCGCCTAATCATGGCGCTCGCCATCACCCGCCGCCCAGGCCAGAGCGTCCTGGTCGGCCAGCAGATCCGCCTCACCGTCCTCGCGATCCAGGAGCGCCGCGTCACCGTCGAGGTGGCGCGCACCGACGGCACCCGCCGCGTCCAGCGGGCGCTGACCGGCCCCGACGCCCGGCTGACGCTCGGCCCCGTGACGTTCACGGCCCGGCGCCTGTCGTCCGCCAACGCCCGGGTGACGATCGACTGCCCGCGGCACATCGCCATCACCCGCAGCGAGCTCGCCGACGACCCGCCGGCGGCCGCCGTCGCCTGACCGGCCGGGGGGAACGCGTCCCCCGCCAACGACAAGAGCAACAGAGAAGTCACGGAGGACGCGAGATGAGAATCACCGACACCTCCCGGACGGCCGCCGAGGAGCGGTCGTTCATGGCGCAGCTCGCCACGCTCGCCGGCGAGCAGCGTCGCGACCTGTGCGGCCGCTGCGGCGGCTCGGCCACGCGGCCGTGCGGCCCCTGCCGTCGCCAGCGCGGCCGCATCAGCGCGCTGCACAACACCGACGTGGCGCTCGCGGCGATCGCCGCCAACGTCGGGCTTCCCGCCTGGCGCGTCGAGCAGATCCTCGACGAGGAGCACGAGCTGGCCGAGCGCGTCAGCGACGCCGACCTCGCCGCCCAGACCAACGCCGACCTGCTGCGCCCGTACCTCGGCGAGCTCGTCGACGTCATCCTCATCGGCCGCGGGCCCGACAGCCCGTGGCAGTTCGACGACCCCCGCCACTGGAACCTGTGGCTGCGGCTGACGCTGGAGCTGACCGGCTGGACGCTGCAGGCGGCCAAGGCCGTGCTGGTCGGCACGCACATCCCCAACGAGCCGCTGCGGCGCGCCGTCCAGCGCGCCAAGGCCGTGTCCGGCGACGAGCCGGGCCAGATGCTCACCAGCGAACTGATCGGCCAGATGATCGGCACCACCGACGGCACACACCTGGACCGGCTGCTCGGCGCCAGACCGACTGCCACCTGCCACAAGAAGAAGTCCGGCAAGGTCTACGGCGGCAACATCAACCAGGCGATCTCGCGCGACTGGGCGGAGAAGATCGCCGCCGCCCTGGCCCTCGCGCCGGACGCGATCCCGGGCCTGTGAGCGCGACCGCGCCCGCGCACGACGTCGCGCGCGCCGCTCGCAGCGAGCTCGACAGCGAGCGCCGCGCGCTCGCCGCCCTGCTGGCAGAGCCCCCGCCGACGGCGACCTCGCAGCCGAGCGCAACGCGCGGGGCGCTGCGACGCGGCGCCTCGAACGCGAGCTCGAGGAGATCCGCGAGATCCACGAGCTCGCGCAGACCATGACCACCCCGGCCGCCCAGGCCTGACCCCCGGAAAGGAAACCAACCCGTGAGCACCCCGAACACCACCAGCCGGTTCGTGCCGCTGCCCGGCGGCGCCGGCCGCTACATCGACCGCAACGGCGACGAGCGCGAGGTCTGCATCGACGTCGACCGCGGCGGCGCGATCCGCGTCATCGACATGGGCGCCGACCGCACCTACCTCGTCGAGCGCCTGCACGGCTTCGACGACCAGCGCCAGACCGCGCGCGTCGTCGCCGACGACTACCGCGCCGAGATCGACCGCTACCTCGCCGGCGAGCGCGACGACATGCCCACCGCGCACCCGCTCGGCCTCGCGCCCGTCGCGCTCGCCGAGTACGCCCCCAACAAGCCGGCCGCCCAGAGGCCGGGCGCGCCGCTCAAGCCGCGCGCAAGTCACAGCCAGTAGGAGTCGCCACGCTCGACGACCACGGCCGTCCACCGGGGCGCGTGCGACGACAGCTCAGGATCCGTCGCACCCAGAGCACAGCGCGCCGACGTCGGCGAAGCGGGCGGTGGAGCTGCCGTCCGTATGGAAGCGCACGTCGCCCGGGCGCACGTCGCCCGGGCGCACGTCGCTCGTGCTGTCAATGCGAAAGCAGCAGTCGCGCGCATGCGAGAAGAGAAGCCTTCGACGTACTGTCGGCTGGAGGAGATCTGACCTCACCCGAGGTCGAAGAGCTCATCCAGCGGAGCGCTATGCGACCCGGAGACGCAGACGAGCAGCAGTCGCCGGCGAGGCCACCGACGCCGAACGAGCCGCCCCTGGGCGGCGCCGGGCTCCAGCCCCGTTCCGTCGACGGAGCCCACCCGCGTGTCACCCACGTACACCGTCATGCCTCCCGACGCTTTGAGGCAGAGCTCGACATGGGCCGCGTCCATGGTGAACTCCATGGCTTGGTGGTAGGTGTCGTCAAGGACGACAGACGCAGCGTCGTCGAGGTCGACTACTCGCCAGCCCCTCAGGACACCGGCTCGCATATCGCGGCGAAGTCGCCGCGCCTTGCGGATCAATTGCACGCTCGTCCAGATCGACATACACGACTTCTACCGTGCAAATAGCGCGGACGAGGGTCGCGTCTCTTTGGCGCTGTAAATTCGCGGCGGCTCAGGTTCCCGACTCGGTGTGAGTCTAGGCGGCGTTCACCTCCTCGGAGGCGTCGTCGTCGGTCGGGGTGTAGCGGGTGCGGGCCAGGTGCTGGCGGTCAAGCTGGGTGAAGCGGATGCCGTTGGTCTCGTGGGTGATCAAGAGGTCGAGGACGGCCCAGACGAGGGTCAGGCAGCTGTCTTCGCCGGGGAAGCGGCCCATGACCTTCGTGCGGCGTTTGACCTCGCCGAGCGATCGCTCGAGCAGGTTCGTGCTGCGCCACCGCCGGCGGTGCCGTGTGGGGTAGCGCAGGTGGACGACCAGCGCGTCGAGGTCGTCGGACAAACACCGGGCCGCCGAGTGAAAGCCGCCTGCCTCGAGCTCGCCGACGAGCGCCTGCAGTCGTTGCTTGGCGTCTCGCGGGTTGATCGCGTCGTCCAGGGCCCGCCAGTAGGCGTGGCGGACATGCTCGCGCTGGGGCTCGGGGAGTTTGGCCAGCAGGTTGCGCACGCGGTGAACGGCGCAGTGCTGGCGATCAGAGTCGGGCCAGCAGTGCTCGATGGCCTTGATCAGGCCGGGGGCGCCGTCGGCGACGATGAGCATCGGCGCGCCGAGGCCGCGGGCGATCAGGTCGCGTCCGAGGGCCTGCCAGTCCTCATAGGACTCGCGCATCCCCAACATCACCGACAACAGCACCCGTTCGCCGGTGTCGGTGAACCCCCACGCGACGAGCACGCCCTCCTTCGGCCCGCTCGGCCGGACGGACAGGAACGTCGCGTCGAGGAACAGCGCGACGAGGCGGATCTCGTAGAGATCGCGGCGCTTGAACGCCTCGAAGCGTTCGCGCAGCTCCGTGCACATCCGGCTCGCGGTGGCCTTGGAGACGCTCCCCAGGCCGGCCTCCTCGCAAAGCGATTCGACGTCGCGCATGGAGAGCCCGCGCACGAACGCGCCGATCACGAGCGCCTTGAGCGGCTCGGTGCGCAACAGCTTGGTGCCGCGCGGGAACAGCCGCGAGACGAACGGCGCGGCGGCCTCGCGGACCTGCGGGATCTCGACCGACAGCTCGCCCTCAGCCGTCTGCAGCGTCCGCGCGCGAAACCCGTTGCGCATCCCCGCCGGCTCGCTGTCGGGTCGGCGCTCGTAGCGCGCGCGGCCCAGCCACGCGTCGAACTCCTCCTCGACGGCGCGCTGGATGATCAACCGCGCTCCGAGCTTGGCCAGCTGCGACAGCGCAGCGCGCGGGTCCTCTCCAACACCGACGGCGAGCAGCTGATCGATCTGAGCTTCGATCTCCGCCGACGGCGGTACGGTGCGTCTCACGGCGTAGGCCTCCTTCATCGTCTGCCAGGACTTGAGGGAACCTACGCCGCCTCATCGACGGCACCGCGGGGCTATTTACAGCGGCTCTGAGACGCGACCCGGACGAGGCTGACGGCTCCTGTTTCGAGGCACGAGCGACGGCGGAGCCAGGCGAAAGGAGCAGCGCGTTGGTCCGTGCGGCCTCCCGGGCCCGCAGTCCAGATGCATGGAAAGCAGGTGTCTCCGGTCAGGAGCTCGCAAACCCCGGCGTGAACGACCAGCCAGCGTGTTCGCGCGCAAGCAACGTGCGATGTGCGTCCCAATCTCCGGCAGCGAGTGCGTTCGGGCCGTACAGGGTGATCGCGGCGTCGCGAATGTTGAATCCCCATGAGAAGCCGAGGATCGCGCGAGCCTGCTGTTCCTGTTCGCCAAGCTGACACAGGAAGCTGTGGGCCACCCAGTCCATGTCGCCCAACGGATCGCGCGACGGCGCGTCGAACAGCGTGGGCAGGAAGCCGAAGAAGACGAACGGGTGCGCCGTGCGACCTAGCGGCTCGAAGGGGTCCGTCTCGAACGATTCCCCGCCGGACGCTCCATCGGTAGAGCGCACGAGCTGGATCCACCCGAGCGCGGCAGCGTAACCACGTGCCGGGTGATCGACCGAGGCGAGGCAGTAGGGGAAGCCGCGTGCAGCGTGTGTGCATCCCAGCTGTGCGGGATCGGTGTTGGCTGCAATCCGAACGTCGACGCGCCCTACGGCACCGGCCAGCCTGAACGACCACAGCATTCTCCCGGACGGTAGCCCACGCAGTTTTTCCTGGGACGCATTCTCGGGATGGCAGGCATAGCGCCGAAAGGCCTCATCTTACCTGTCGCTGCGGTCACTCATATGGTTCGACCATGCGAGTGATCGTTCTCGGCGGAACCCGGTTCATCGGCCGCGCAGTCGTCGACGAGCTCCTCCACGCCGGCCATGACGTCCTGATCGTCCACCGCGGCGAGCACGATCCGATCGGCCTCGACGATGTCGAGCATCTGCACGTCCATCGTCGCGATCTGGCGGGTCGGACCCGTGAGCTTGGCCGGTTCCGTCCAGACGGCGTCATCGACATGTCGGCGATGACGCGCACCGACGCGAGTGTCGCCCTTGCCGCGCTGGCCGAAGGCCCGCGGCTCGTCGCCGTGTCGAGCATCGATGTCTATCGAGCATGCGCGTCGGTCTGGGCGGGAACGGTCACCGACGCGGTTCCCCTCACCGAGGACAGCCCGCTGCGCGACGGTCCGCCACCCGATCGCACGCACGTCATGGAGGGCTACGACTACGCGGCCTCCGAGTACGAGAACCTCGACGTCGAGGCGGCCTACCTCGCGCGACAGGCGACCGTGTGCCGGCTACCTATGGTCTACGGCCCACACGACTACATCCACCGCGAGCGCTTCGTACTGCGCCGGATCCGAGCCCGGCGTGCGCGATTGCCGGTCGGCGCGGGAGGCTTCCTCTGGTCGCGCGGATACGCCCCCGAGCTCGCTCGCGGAATCCGGCTCGCCCTCGAACAGCCGGCCGCCTCGGGAGAGGTGTTCAACCTGTGTGAGGCCCAGTGCGCACCGCTGCGGCTATGGATCGAGCAGATCGCCGCGGCGGCGGGCGCCGACCTCGAGCTCGTCCGCGTGCCCGACCATGCCCTCCCGGACGACCTCGAGATCACCGGCGACATCGCTCAACACTGGCTGACAACTGCTGCGAAGGCCGCAGACATCTTGCGCTGGATCCACCGCGATCCTGCCGCATGCGTCCGCGAATCCGTCGAATGGCACATGGAGCACTCCTCGTACGCCGGAGACGACTTTGCCGCGGACGACCGCGCCCTAGCCGCCGCCTCAACGCCTGTCGCCCGCCAGGATGCTTCGCGCTTCGCTTCGGACGACAAGGGGCAGCGCGGCGATGGGCGTGACACGCCGTAGCCCCGCTGCTCCTTCGAGGCACGAGCGCAAGCGCACGCCCCCCGCGGGCCACCCTCCCAGGCGAAAGAGCAGCTAAACGTTCGCGCTGAGGCCGCCGGGCGGCATGACCCGCCCATCGCCCGAGCCGGCGACGCGTGGCCGTCTCAGCCGAAATGCGCTGCCGATGGTTGGCAGGAGCACGTGTTGTTCAGCTTGCGCGGTCCGGCAGTTGCCCACCCACCGCGATGTTCTCCGACGGCGTCCGTCGAGGACCAATCACCACCCATCCATCAGCCAAGAAGCGCGCCACTCAGACCGAACCGTTCGCCGAACAAGGACACGCGAGCTGACGGTGCGGAGGAGGAAGTCGTCAACGACGCTTAGGCCGCCCTCGGCAGCCTCTTCTCTTCCTTGATCTGTTTCTCCGGAACGCGGAGGCACTTCGCGAGGTCGACCCCGACGAGCTGCTCACGGAGGTGGCCCGGTGAGGAGTCCTTCAGCGCTGGGAAGCTCGCAAAGACTTCGCCGTCACTCCCGGCGACCACCCAGCGTCGCATGCCATCGCTGAAGGTCACTTGGCCATATCGACCGTTTCGCTCGTAGGCCATGTCGTGTGCGAGTCTCTTGCACTTCTTGTTGCCCGCGACGGTCGTCGCCGCCTTCAAGGCTTTCTTGCCAGCGATTGGACCCACCACGCTGAGCACCTTCGGGGCGAACGGCTTCGCCGCGGCGAGCGCCGGGCCTATCGGGACTGCCACTTGGACTCCTTCGGGTCAGGGCTGTGCGCGGCCGCGACGACGCTGCCTTTCGCGGCTCACACGAGTGGATCGTCCAGAGGGGCAGGTCGCTTGAGCGATTCCACTTCGCTCAAAGTGCTGCTGCTTCGAGGCAGACGCGGAAGTGCCGCGACCGGGGCGGTGTCGGCGACCCCCCGAGCTACTCAGCGATCTCGACGTGATCTAGCGGCCAGCACGAGCATCGTTGTGCCGATCATCAAGAGCGCGATGCCTGCCATTGCCCACCTCCGCACGAGGCGGGCCTCGGTCCAGTTGATCACGATCCCCAGCCCCTCATCCACGGGATGCTCAATCGTGTAGAGCTGGCCCAGAACGATGGCGAAGCACGCAAGCGCAGCGACCTCGAAGGCGAGGCCCCACCACGCGAGCTTCGGCAGCAAGCGCATCGAGCGAACGTACCTCTCTGGCTCGCAGCCTGCGTCAAGGCCGCGATGCCGCGTTGAGGCACAAGGAGCAGCGCCCGGCCCCAGTCGGCGCCTCCGCCATGGACGAATCGCGGCAGCGCGGCGTGGAGCCGAGTGATGCGCACCCGCGCTGCTCCCTTAAGGCAGACGCCGCCGCGATCGGCTATGGGTGCTCGCCACGCGCCCGACCACGATCGCGCGGCGCTGTGGTGGGCCGCGCACCGGCTGCGGCCCGTGACGCCCGAGCGCGGCGACGACAAGCAGGCCGCGCAGTGAGCGGCGGGGGTAAGCCACACGCGGGGCGAGCCGATCGGCGGCACTCGCGCGGGCCTTGAGCGCGACGCCGCCGCGGCCCCGCCGCGCGGCGGCGTTCGCGCCGACGTCCCGCCGTGGATCGCGGCGCTGTTCGTCCGGATGCGGTTCGACGACACCACCGGCTGCGCGGCCAACCCGTTCATCACTCGGATCGTCCGAGGGCCGCGATGAGACGCGCAACACCGCGCGTGCGCGCCGCCCGCCATGAACTGCGCGTGCGTTGGTATGACGCCCGCCGGGCGATCGCGCCACGCCAACCGCGCCGGCGACCGCATCTGCGAGTGGATCTGGCCCTAGCTGCGGGCCCCCCGACACCCCGCAGCACCCGAAGCCCCGCCGCGCGCGACGTCGCCGGCGTGGCTTCATTGTACCCGCGCCCGGCCGACCGCGGACGCCACAACCAACGCAAGGAGAAGCACGCTGCACCGCACGATCTGCGCGCAGCTCAAGGCGTACTTCGAGCTGCGCGACATCGCCACCCGGGTCACAGGCTCACCCGCGCGCAGGTGCGCGCCCACGCGCGCCACGAGCGCCACCAGCCAGCCAAATCCCGACGCGCGGAACTGCCTGCCGCCCGGGCTGATCGCCGCCCGCCTGTACGGCCTGGCGTTCACCTACCGGACCGCGACGGCCGCTTCCACGAGGTCGTGGTGATGGCCGACGGCAGCCGCTTCGGCCTGGTCGGGCCCGTCGACCTCGACGAGCTCATCGATGACTGCACCGCGACACCCTGACCGCTGCGGTGAACCTCGGCAGGGGGCACGGCCCCCGCCGAACGACAAGACAAGCGTGAGACGCGAGAACGCAAAGGAGCGGATATGAGCACCGCGAGCGCCCAGGTCGGCCTGCCGACGCAAGTCCGCAACCCGGACGGCAGCGTCTTCACCGGCGAGCTTGACCCCGTGCGGCACCGCCGCATCCAACTGGGCATGCTACACGGCCACCACGCCGGCGGCTACGTCGAGCTGTGCCCGGGCACCCGGCCGCCCGGCGGCAAGGTCGAGATCGACCGGCGCAAGCAGCCGACGCACTACCTGCCGCTCGGCGTCGACGGCTGGCTGGACGCCGCGCTGGAGCATGTGCAGGAGATCCTCGACGGCAAGCACCCGAGCCCGAACCGCAAGTTGCGGTTCAAGCCGCGGCGCGAGGAGGTCTTCGTCGGCGTCACCGCGCGCACCGAACGCAAGGGCCAGAAGGCCTACATCGCGCACTCGGACTGGCTGTGGGTCGACGTCGACGAGCCCGACGAGCTGCCCAAGCTCTGGGGGCTACTCCAGCGGCGCCCCGCCCACCTGGTCGTCCTGTCGGGCGGCTCGGGCGGCGCACACGCCTACTGGCGGCTGGACCGGCCGCTGCCGGCGCATACGCCCGACCCTGAAACGGGGGAGGCGGTCGAGTGGATCGAGCGCGCCAACCAGCGGCTCATCCACCACCTCGGCCACTGGACCACGCCGACCGACGGCTCCAAGTCGAAGTTCGTCGGCGCCGACCGCAGCTGCGCTGACCGCTCGCGCGTGATGCGGCTGGCCGGCACCCAGAACGGGAAGACCGGAGCCTACGCGCGGATCGCGTGGGCGGACTTCTGGCTTGCGCCCTACGCGGTCACCGCGCTGGTCGGCGACCTGGACGACATGCCCGGCGGCAAGGCGACACCGCTGCGAGGCGCGCCACGTAACGACGCCCGGGGCAAGGCCCGCGGACCGGACCCGTACAAGCGCATCGCGCCCTCGACGTACTTCGCACGTCTGGCGGGCGTCGAGGTGCCCCAGTACGGGCTGGTTTCTTGCCCGTCGCCCGACCACGAGGACCGCCACCCGTCGCTGAAGGTCGGCAGCGACGCCACCGAGGGCTGGTACTGCTTGGGGGGCGAGACGCGGATCCTGACGTTGCAGGGCGCCCGAGAGATCGGCGACCTGGTTGGCACCACACACAAGCTCCTGACGACCGGGGGCCGCTGGGTTGACGCGCCGATCGGGTCGTTCGGTGAGCAGCGCCTGCGGCGCATGGTGCTGTCGCGCAACGGGGTGGAGAAGGAGGTCTTCGCCACGCCTGAGCACCGCTGGTTCATTCGGCGCGGCGCGCGCGGGGACCGCAAGGTCGAGCGGGTGACCGACACGCTGCGACCGGGCGACCGGCTCGTCAGCGTGTTCCCGCGCGTCACGCCGGAGTACGCCGGCGTGCGACCGTCTCCGTTCGGGATCGCCCGCGGCATCGTGGTCGGCGACGGGACCCGCCTGAAGCGGGGCTCGACGGCGAACCTCCACGGGGCCGAGGACCAGGAGCTGCTTCGGTACTTCCCGCTCAGCCACACCTACCTCCACAGGCCCTCGGTTGCGACGGTCGTCACCGACCTGCCCGCCTATTGGAAGGACGAGGTGGCGACCCGGGAGGAGTCCGCGAGCTACCGGTACGGGTGGCTGGCCGGCTACTTCGCTGCCGACGGCGACGTCGGCCGCGGCATTTCGCTCAACAGCGCGGACCGTGAGCACAGCGAGATCGCGCGCGCCATCTGCCAGCGGCTCGGCATCGGCACGTTCGGGATCCCGACCTGCCGCCGGAAGGGCTACTCCTCGCCCGGCAGAAAGAACGAGATCCACCGCCTGCGGCTGATGCGCCCGGGGCTGACCCCCGAGTTCTTCGTGCTCTCCGAGCACCGCCGCCGCTTCGAGACGACCCAGCCCGCGCACACGTGCACGAGCTGGGTCGTCAAGAGCGTCGAGGCGACCTCGCGCGTGGAGGAGGTCTTCTGCGCGACCGTGGACGGCACTCACACCTTCGCGCTTGAGGACAACATCCTCACCGGCAACTGCCACACCTGCAGCCAAGGCGGTGGCATCTACGACCTGGCCAGCTTCATCCGAGGCGGGCCCACCGGCCGCGACCTTCGCGGCGAGGAGTTCAAGCGGGCGCTGGCTCGCGTCACGGAGGTGTTCGGCGAGCAGTGAACGACGCCGACCATCGCACGCTGTGCGCGGGCGCCCGAGCGGCGCCGGCAACGGACCACTGACGGCCCACGGAAGGACCCGATGAACCCCGGCAACATCGCGGTCATTGAGCTCGAGCGGCTAGCTGCGCCCGGCCGCCGCCGCCCAGCACGCCGGCGTCAAGGCGCCCGCGTTGTGCTGTGCGGCGTTCGCCGACGCCGCTTCGCGCCGTCTGGCCGCCGACACCGGCCGCGCGCTGGACGTCGCCGCGATCGCCGTCCAGCGGACCCACGGCTACGCCGCCGACGAGTACCGCTTCCACGAGTTCGTCTACCGGTCGAGCAAGCTCGCCGAGCTGGTCGACGAGCTCGTCGACACGCACATCCTCGCCGGCTTGGAGATCGAACGCCGCCACCACCAGCTCCCCGACGGCTGCTTCGGCCGGGCCGAACAGACCGGCCTTGAAGCCGAGCTGGCCCGCCGCGCGATCGACGACGCCGAGCACCCGGACCTGCCCGCCTCGCGCGCATCGCGGCCGCGCTCAGCGAAGCGGCGATCGACCTGGAGGCCGAGGTCCTCGCCGCCTGCCCCGTCCCGGCGCCGCCGCCCGCGGCCGCGCTCACCACCTGACCGACAGGAGTACACGCTCATGGACACCACCATCACCCACGACGAGGTCCTCGACGAGCGGATCGAGGACGTCGACGACGTCCACACCGACGTCATCGCCGACACTGACGGCGCGGCCGCGCCCGCCCCAGCCGCCTGCGCCACCGACGAGCCGACGGGCGACTTCACACCGCCCGACGTCGACCTGACCGCCGAGCTGACGACCGACTCGTTGCAGACCTACCTCAACGACGTCGGCCGGCGACCGCTGCTGCGCGGCGCCGCCGAGGAGCGCCGCCTTGCGAAGCGCGTCGAGGCCGGCGACCTGGACGCCAAGAACCGCATGATCGAGCACAACCTGCGACTGGTCATCTCGATCGCCAAGAAGTACCGCAACCAGGGCCTGTCCTTCGAGGACCTCATCCAGGAGGGCACGCTCGGGCTCATCCGCGCCGTCGAGAAGTTCGACTACCGCAAGGGCTACAAGTTCTCGACCTACGCGACGTGGTGGATCAAGCAGACGATCCAGCGCGCGATCGCCGACAAGGGCCGCACCATCCGGCTGCCCGTCCACGTCGGCGAGCAGGTCCGCAAGCTCCACTACGCCGAGAAGCGCCTGGTGCTCGAGCTGGGCCGCGAGCCGACCGACCGCGAGCTCGCCGAGGCCACCGAGATGCCGGTCGGTGACATCCCGACGCTGCGCGAGTACGCGATCCGCTCCACGCCGGCATCGATCCACACCACGATCGGCGACAGCGACGAAACCGAGTGGGGCGAGCTGATCGAGGACGACAACGCCGACGACCCCGAGGCGCTCGCCGTCGCGACGATGCAGCGCCGCGCGCTCGGCAAGGCCATGAACGGCCTCAGCTACCGCGAGCGGCGCGTCATCGAACTGCGCTACGGCCTCGGCGGCGGCCAGCCCGCCACGCTCGACGAGCTCGGCGCGCGCTTCCAGATCAGCCGCGAGCGCGGGAGGCAGCTCGAGCACGCCGCCCTGCGCAAGCTCCAGCGCAACGCGCGCGAGCTGGAGCTCGACGTCGCCGCCTAGCGCGCCCCGCCATATGACCAACGCTCGCGCCCCCGAGCCGGTGCGGCTGTGAGCACCACCGCCCAGGCGCTCCTGCTCGCCGCCATCGCGCTCGCCGCGCTGACCGCGGCAGCGCTCGCGTTCACCGGCCTGCTCGCGCTCGCCGGCGCCGACCGGCCGATGCGCAAGACCGCCATCCGCGTCAGCAGCGCCCTGGCGGTCGCGCTGGCCGCCTACATCGCCGGCGTGATGCTCGTCGGCTCCGTCCTCGGGACCCTCGGGGTCATCGCGCCGTGACCTTTCGACCGCATCCGAACGTCTCGAAGCCCGGCCCCGCGCCGGGCTTCGTCGTTCCGACGCAAGGAGCCCGCCGTTCCGGCGCAACCACGCACGCTGGGCCGCCGAGGAGGTGGCCCGCTGACCCCGACCACGAGCGCCGCGGAGGCCGCCATGACGCAGCCTGACCCGGCGGCCCTCCACGCCGCCGCGACACAGCACCACCCCTGCGCCCTGTGCGGGCAGGCCGGGCTGACCACCGACCAGCGCACCGCGGTCGAGTACGGCTACGGGCCGCTGATGGTCTTCGCCGGTCCCGGCGCCGGCAAGACGCGCACGATCACCCACCGCATCGCGCACCTGCTGCATGCCGGCTGGGCGACGCCGGGGCAGATCCTCGGCGTCACGTTCACCGTCGCCGCCGCCGCCGAGATGCGCGAGCGGCTCGCGACGATGCTCGGCGTCGACGCCATCCGCGGGCTGACGATCGCCACGTTTCATTCGGTCTGCGCGCGCATGCTGCGCGTCTACGCCGCGTGCTTTGGGCGCACCGACCAGTTCACCATCTACGACCAGACCGACCTGAGGAAGGTCATCGGCGACCTGCTCTCCGACAAGGAGAAGGCCGCCATCCAGTACCAGCTCGCCGCGTGCGGCGCCCAGGGCCCCGACGGCCGCGGTGCCGCCGCCCAGATCGCCAACGAGATCAGCATGGCGAAGAACCGGCTGTGGCACCCGGCGCACTACGCCCAGCACTCGCGCCACCCGCTCGCCGCGCTGATCGCCGCCGTGTGGGCCGAGGCCGACGCCGAGCTTCGGGCCGCCAACGCCGTCGACTTCGACGACCTCCTCGTCTTCGGCGTGCGGTTGCTGGCCGAGTACCCGCAGCTGCTCGCGCACTACCGGTCGCGGTGGCCTTGGATGCTCGTCGACGAGTTCCAGGACACGAACTTCGCCCAGATGTGCCTCGTGTCGCTGCTCGCTGGCGCCAACGGCAACCTCACCGTCGTCGCCGACGACGACCAGCTCATCTACACGTGGCGCGGCGCTGAGCCCGCCAACGTGCTCAGGTTCGGCGACTGGTTTGCGAACTTCCGGTCGGTCACGCTCGGGCGCAACTATCGCTGCCGGGCGGAGATCCTCACCGCGGCGGCCGACTGCGTGCAGCACAACACCGAGCGGGTGCCGAAGGGGCTGATCGCCAACAACGGGCCCGGCGGGCGGGTCGACCTGCCGGTGTTCGGCAACGACCGCGCCGAGGCCGAGTGGATCGTCGCCCTGGTCGCCGACGCGCTGCGCCGGGGCGTGCCGAGCAGCGAGATCCTGCTCGTCTCGCGCAACGCCTACCTCACGATGCCCGTCCAGCAGGCGCTGGCGGCCAACGGCATCCCCTACCGGGTACTCGGCTCACTGGGCCTGTTCGAGCGCGCCGAGGTCCGCGACGCGATCGCCTACCTCAGCGTGCTGGCGAATCCCGCCGACGCGCAGGCGTTCCGCCGCTCGGTCACCACGCCCAAGCGCGGCATCGGCCCCGCCACCCAGGCGGCGGCCATCGAGTACGCCCGCGATCACCACGCCGGGGACCTCATCACCGCCGCGCTGCACGCCGAGCAGATCACCGGCATCCGCGGACGCGCTGCGAAGACCGCGCTGCGCGAGTACGGCGAGCGGATGGACGCGCTGCGCCGCGAGCGCCTCGCCGGCCGGTCGATCAGCCACGTTGTCGTCGGCGCGGTGATGCTGCCCGGCGGGCTGGTCCGCCACTACCAGTACATCCGCGACAACGACGAGGACGGCGAGAAGCGCCGCGACGCCGAGCGCGTCCTGGAGGACCTGCGGTCGCTGTGCGCGGCCGCCAACACCTACGAGCAGCACTACCCCGGTGGCGCCTGCGTCGCCGGCTTCCTCGAGCAGGCGTGCGGCGTGGACCGCATCGAGATCGAGGGGCCCGACGAGCGCATCACGATCTCGACGATCCACCGCAGCAAGGGCATGGAAGCCCACCTCGTCGTGGTGATCGCCTGCGAGGAGCGTGTCCTGCCCTCGTGGCGGTCGCTCCAGCAGGCCGAGAACGAGGACGCCGCCGGCGGCGTGCAGGAGGAGCGCCGGATGTTCTACGTCGCGCTGACGCGCGCCAAGGAGCACCTCGTCCTCACCCGGGCGCGCGAGCGCGGCGACGGCGAACGCCGCAGGGCCACCTACGGCCCGTCGCGGTTCCTCGCTGAAGCCGGCCTGGCCTAGCCGCCGGCCGCCCCGACGCCAGGCCGAACGCCGGCGTGCACCCACCCCAGAGCTCGGCCGGAGGATCGGCCGGCCGAACCCACGATCAAGGAGACGCCCATGAGCGACACGCTCACGGACACCGCCGCCGCCGACACCGCCGCCGCCGACACGGCCGCCGTCGTCGAGCAGGACGGTGCGCGGGACGACACCCAGGACGGCGGCGCCACCACGCTGACCGGGACGATCATCGCCCAGGCGCGCGCGGAGACCGATGCCGCCGCGACGACCGCGTCGCGCCGCGCGCTGCCCGACCTCGAATGGCCGCGCTGGCTCGGCCAGGGCGCCAGCGGCGCCGCCTACGTCGACGAGCGCGAGGAGCTGCTGACCAGGGCGCGCGCCACGCACGCCTGGTCGCAGCTTGCCCGTCTGTTCCCCAAGTGGCGCAAGCTCCAGGACAGCCTCACCAGCCGCGCGATCGCCAAGCTCGCCGACAACAAGCCGGTCGACCCCAACGACTTCGGCGCCTGGGTCGGTGAGCGCGCGCAGGCGTTCGCGGTGTTGCGCCGTCACGGGATCTCCAGGGACCTGACGCACAAGCTTGCCCTGTCGGCGATCCGCGCGCTCGTCGACGGCCAGGCCAAGGCCGACGAGCACGCCGGCATCGACTGGACCGTGCTGCACGAGTCCTTCGCCACCCTCGACGAGCAGATCCGGGTCGCCCACAAGCAGCTGCCGATCAGCTTCGACGACCCGCAGGTCTGGCGGTACCGCGAGGACCAGCGGCTCGCCGTCGCGCGCCGCATCGGGCTGCACGAGCACCAGGCCGACGACCTCAGCCGGTGGGCGATCGCGCACCCCGACGAGGTCAACGAGGACGAGCTGCGCACGTGGCGGATCGGCTCGCACTCGTGGCTTGAGATCGCCGACGGGGTCCTGCCGCCCGTCAACAGCGTCGAGCGGCCGATCGCGGCGTTCGTGATCCCCGACTTCCGCGGCGGCGACGGCTGGCGGCTGTCGCCGGTGCTGTCGCTGGACATGATCCGGCTCATCGCCGAGCTCGGCGGCGCGGTCGACCGCGACCTGCGCGACGCCTGGATCCCGGGGCCGGCCGGCGTCGAGCTGCTCGAGCGCATCAACCACAAGACGCTGCACGCCGGCAAGATGCAGACGATCCAGAAGGCCGGTGAGCTCAGCGAGGAGCTCGCCAACGTCTTCGGCGTGCCGGTCAACCCGGGCCTCCCGAAGGATAAGCGCGACCGGTGGGGCCGCGTGCTGTGCACGCGCAGCAGCTTCAGGGCCGCGCAGGGCGACGTCGTCAACGGGGTCGCCACGACGGTCGGCGAGGAGGTCGACGTCATGCGGCTGAAGGCGGTCACCTTCAACGGCCGCGGCTACACGACGCGGCTGCTCGGCAAGGCCAACTCGCAGGGCGACCCGGAGGCCAGCGCGGCGATGGACCTCGGCGAGGCGGTCGAGATGGCCGTCGAGCGGGGCCTGCCGCTGCTGCTGTCGACCGAGGCCGCCGGCCGCCTCGACGGCGTCGTGCGCGTCGGGCGGATGAAGGGCCGCCCCGGCATGCTGACGATCACCAGCTCCGACGGGCTGTCGGCCACCACCAAGCGCACGCCCGCCGAGCAGGCGATCGCCGCGCTGCGCAAGCTCAAGCGCGAGCAGGCCAACGTCACCCTCGACGCCGGCGCGGCGCAGGTGCTGCGAATGACGCTCGCCAAGCCGCTCTCGGACGACCCGGTGCTCTTCCCCGGCCGCCAGCAGGAGGTCGCGGCGATCATGGTCGCCGGATCGACCGTCAACGCCAGCCAGACCGGCGCCGGCAAGTGCATCGCCGCCGGCACGCGGGTGTTCGCCAACGGCCGCTTGGTCTCCGCCGAGCAGTTGTGGCGGGACTTCGCCGGATCGCCGCTGCTGTTCGACGGCGAGGGGTTCTGGGCGATGCCGAGCGGCGACCTGATCGTCAACAGCATCGATCGGTGGGGCCGCATGGTGCCTGGTCGCGTCACGCGGCTGTACCGCCAGCGCGTCAGCGAGCGCGGCCGCCGCGTCACGCTCGATGACGGGTCGACCATCACGATCACCAATGCGCACAAGCTCCTGGGGGTCGACGGCTGGACGCTGGACGTCAAGCCGGGGGACTTCGTGTGCGTGCCCGGCGCGCTGCGCTGGGGCGGCGAGCGGCTCGATCGCGCCCTGGTCGAGCTGATCGCCTGGCAGATCGCCGAGGGCCACGAGCCGGCGCTGCGGCACGGCAGCAGGGTGCGGATCGCCCAGGCCGACCGCGTGGTGCTCGAGCGGCTGCGCGCGCTGGCCGGTCGTGTGGAGGCGCGCTACGGGCTCAGGCTCAACGCCATGCCGATCGAGGAGCCGACGGGCAAGGCCGCGGTGCTGAACATCACCAGCGTCAGCTACCGTCGCCTGCTGGAGGCCGAGTGGGCCTACACGTGGGGGAGCCGGTCGGCGAACAAGCGGATCCCCGACCGCATCGTCGCCGCCGACGACCAGACCGTCTCGGTGTTCCTGCGCGCGTTCTTCGACGCGGAAGGCTCGGTCAGCGCCGAGCGCGGCCGCGTCGAGATCACCAGCGCGTCACGGGAGCTCATCGACCAGCTGGCGGTGATGCTGCGCCGCTTCGGCGTGTGGCTGCGGATCCGGGAGAAGGTCAAGGCGGACACCAACGGCTCGGGTACCCGGCGCCGCTACTGGACCGGCTACCTGGGCGGCGAGTCGCTACGGCGCTTTGCCGAGCATGTCGGGTTCGGCGTGGCGGCCAAGGCCGCCAGGCTCCAGGCCTGCTGCACGCGGCCGGCCAACAGCAACGTCGAAGGCGTGCCGGTCGCCGACCTCGTCTGCGAGGTCCGCGCCGCCGGCGCCAAGGGCCAGCTCGCCGTTCCGGCCGACCGGGTCGGCGCGACGGTCGGCCACGACCGTGCAATGAGGATGCTGCGCGGCTACCGCCGCGCCGTGGAGCTCACCCACGACAGCGCGGCGCGGGCCATGCTGGACGGGCGGGTGCGCAACACGGCGCGCACGCTCGACGCCGACACGGTCGAGAGCGTCGCGGACCGCCTGCACCATCGGCTGGCGCGCGAGGCGTTCCACGCCCGTGTCGTGAGCGTCAAGGAGGTCCAGCTGGACGGCTGGGTGTACGACCTCGAGGTCGCCGAGCACCACAACTTCGTGGCCGGCGGTCTGCTGGCGCACAACACCGTGCAGTCCGGCCGCGCGCTCGCGCACCGCTGCGCAACGACCGAGCGCTTCCGCGCGATCGTCGTGTGCGAGGGCCGCCTGACCGTCCAGTGGCGAGAGGAGCTGACCATTGGCGCGCCGGGCCGCGGCATGCCGCCGCTCACGCCGAACGCCGAGGTGGTCATCCTCCACGACCGCTCCTCGGTCGCCGCGCAGATCCGCCAGCACGACCGGCGTGCCGGCGAGCGGGCGCTGATCTGCCTGGTGCCCAACAGTGTGCTGGACCGCTTCTACGCGGACCTGTGCGTGATCCCCTGGCACCTGCTGATCGCCGACGAGGTCCACCGGTACATCAACCCCTCCACCGAGGCGCACCTCGCGCTCAAGCACGTGCGGTTTACCGCGGTCGCCGACTGCTGGATGCTGTCGGCCACGCCGAAGGGCAAGAGCGCCGAGTCGCTCGACGTCCTCGTCGGCATGGCCGTCGGTGACGAGGCGATGCTCTCCGAGCGGCTGAACACCCGCGAGGCCGGCGACCTGACCGACGCGGTCAACGCGCACCGGCTGCGGATGAACTACGGGCCCTACCTCGTCCGCGTCACGAAGAAGGACCTCGCCGGGTTCGTCCCCAAGGTGCGGCCCGCCGACCCGCTGGCCGTCGAGCCCGACGAGGCGCTCGCCGAGCTGCTGCAGGCGATCCGCGACGGCGGCCGCGCCGCCTACGCGCGCCTGCTGGAGGTCGTCGCCCAGCTCAAGACGCTCCAGCAGGGCACCGACCTCTACAAGGAGGCGCTGCGGGAGATGAGCCGCGCGCAGGCGACCGTGCTGGGCAACGTCAACGTGTTCGTCGACGCCTCCGTCGACCCTGAGACGCTGCTGCACAGCAAGTCCGCGCTCGCGCAGGGGCTCGTCGAGCAGGGCCTCGTGCGGGAGGCGATGACGGCCGGCGGCGGGATCCCGCTGCTGCGCGCCATCACCGCCCGCGCGATCAGCAACGCGGTCGCCGACGAGCAGGTGCTCGTGTTCGCCGAGCGCGTCTGGTGCCTGCGCAACCTCGCCAAGGCGCTGCGTGACCGCCACGGCGTCGGCGCGTACGTCGCCGACGGCTCGCTCAAGCGCGAGGAGTTCGAGGACCTCAAGGGCCGCTTCCTGGCTGGCGCGTTCCCCGTGCTGTGCATGTCGAAGATCGGGCAGGAGGGCCACAACCTGCAAACGGCCAGCCAGCTCGTCCACTACGACATGCCGTGGACGCCGACCCCGCTCGAGCAGCGCGCCGGCCGCGTTGACCGCCCCGGCTCCCAGCACGAGTTCGTCTCCACGACGATCCCGTACATCAAGGGCGGCGGGATCGAGCACGTCATCTCGATCCTCGCCGGCCGCGGCGCCGAGAACCATCAGGTGCTGGACAGCTTCGAGGGCGTCAAGGCCGCCGAGAGCTCTCTGGCTAACCAGCTCAGCGCCATCACCGAGCAGGTCGCCGAATCCAAGGACGAGGCCGGCTTCAAGGCCACCGCGGCACGGCTGCGCGTCGCCGGCGCGGTGTTCGGCCACTAGGCCGCACCGCCCCCACCACCCCTGCACGACACGCAGGCCCGGGCCCGGGTGCCCGGGCCTGCGCGTGCCGGCACCCATCACGGAAGACCAAGGAGACACCGAATGTCCGCAATCGCCGCTGCCCGCCGGCAGATCAACGACGTCGCCGACGAGGCCGGCCTGGCGATCGACGTCACCAACGTCGAGCTCGCCGACAAGGGCCTCGCCGAGGCGGTCACGCTGCCCGACGGCAAGCGCATCTTCCCGACGAAGATCGGCGGAGTCGCGATCCACAAGATCGCCGCCGCCCTGCTCGACATGCAGGACCCCGCCGCCTCGCGGTTCCTCAAGCTCACCGGCCCGCCCGGCACCGGCAAGTCCCAGACGGCGCGGATGATCGCCTTGCACATCTGGACCGAGGTGCTTGGCCGCGAGGTCGAGACCCGCGACGGCGTGCCGTTCTACGGCTTCTACGAGATGTCGGGCGGCCCGTCCTCAGACGAGTTCACGTTCAAGTACGAGTTCGTCCCCGATCAGGACCGGCCCGGTGACGTGCGGCTCGTGCCGTCGGCGTTCGTGCGCGCGATGCAGGAGGGCTCGATCGTGATGATCGACGAGCCCAACACCATCCGCGACGTCGCGCTGCTGTCGCTCAACGCGACGCTCGACGGGCGCCTGACGCTGTACCTGCCGGCCGAGGGCCGCACCGTGATCGCCCAGCCCGGCTTCGCGGTGCTGCTGGCCTACAACCCGGGGCTGGTCGGCGCGACCGACATCCCCGACGCCTGGTACTCGCGCTTCCCCGCCTCGGTGGAGGTCACGAGCAACTGGGCGGCGCTCGTGCAGCTCGGCGCGCCCGAGCGGCTCGTCAAGGCCGCCGCGGCGCTCGACGCCAAGCGCCACGACCCGAAGGCCGGGATCGTCTGGACGCCGCAGTTCCGTGACCTCGAGGCGCTGTGGCAGATGATGCAGCGCACCGACGAGCGCACCGGCATCGCCCTGTTCATCTCAAACCTCTACGAGCAGATGCAGGCCGGCCGCGTGCAGGGCGGCGAGGCGCAGATGGCCTGCCGCATGCTCGACGAGGCCGGCTACACCGAGATCAAGGTGCGCGAGGCCGGCAAGATCCCCAACCTGCACGGCTACCCGCGCGCCGTCGCCGTCTGATGGCTGGCGAGCAGCGGGCCTTCGAGGTCCGCGTGGGGTCTGGCCCCGGATACGCCGCCGTCGCCGCGGCGCGTGAGACGCAGGAGATCCTCGACCGCGAGCTCGGCGACCGAGTCGTCGCGGCCGGGGGCGACCGCAAGGAGGTGACGCTCCCGTGACGCTGATCGAGGAGCTCAACCGCGCGGCGGCCGCCCACGGCAAGCTGCCGCCCGAGTTCCAGACCCTCAGCGAGGACTGGACGCTTTACATGCAGCGCTTTTACCCGGTGTGGACGAAGCTCGGCCCGCGCCTGTCGAACCCCGGTCACATCGAGCTGAGGTCGCGCACGATCTACCTCGACAGCGAGGAGCTGCTCGGGTCGATCGAGCAGATCCGCGCCGGCCAGCTCGACCGCCGCGCGATCGTGCGCACCTTCGGCGTGGCGTTCCACGAGACGTTTCACGCCAAGCACTCAAAGCTCTGGATCAACACGCTCGACCACAAGCTGCTGACGTCCGACGACCCCGCCGAGCGCCAGCTCGGCGAGGACCGGCGCCTCATCGAGGAGCCGCGGATCGAGGCGCACGGCATCCGCGAGCACCCCGCCCACACGCAGTCCGGGCGGTTCGTGCGCGTCGCGCTGGAGGCGTGCGTGCTCGACGTGATCCTGCCGCGGTTCGCCAAGCAGATCGCGCAGACCGTGATGGCCGGCCAGCCGGTCACGCGCGAGCTGGGAGGCTGGACGATGACCTACCTGCAGGCCCGAACGCACTACGGCGTCCTGCAGCCATCCTCACTGGCCGCGCTGGAGCGGATCTGGCGGGCGGTGCTCGGCGACGCCGACTACAAGCGGCTCGACGACTTCTACGCCCGTCTGATCTGGACGCCCGACGGTGACAACCAGGCGTTGACGGACATGGCGATCGAGTACCGCGACATCATCGGGCCGCCCCCGCCGCAGCACGGTGGGGGAGGGGCAGGCGCCCAGCGGCAGGGCCAGGGCGGCGGCGCCGGCCAGTCCGGCGACGGCCAGGGCCAAGGCACCGGCGGCCAAGGCGAGGGCGCAGGTGGCGACGAAGGCGCCGGCGGCGGCGCGGGGAAGGCGGACGGCACCGGCGACGGTGGCGGCTCCGGCTCCGGGTCGGGCGCCGACGGTGACGACCAAGCCGAGGGCTCCGGCACGGGCACCGGCGGCGACGACGGCCAGACCGCGGGCGGCGCATCGGGCGACGGCGACGGCGGCTGGGGTGAGACGCCCGACGTCGGCTCGCTGACCGACGCGCTGGAGGGCGCGATGCAGGAAGGGCGCGCGGCGCAGCTCGAGCAGCTCGACCACGACGTCGACCTGCAGAGCACGCTCGACAACGCCACCGACACCAGCAAGCTCGACAAGGGCGGCGGCACCGGCGCGCCGACCGGCCGGATGCCCGACCGCGGCGTCGACCGCCTCCCGGCCGGCGACGAGGTCCAGCTCGCCAACCGGCTCGCACAGAAGCTCCTGCAAGCCCTCACGCTGGGCACCCGCAGGATCGACAAGCGCACGCCCGGCGGGCGCTTCGACGGCCGCGCCTACACGCAGGGGCGCTTCGCGCGCCAGCGTGGACTGCCAGCCGGCCGCGGCGCGTGGACGATCGAAAAGAACGTGACGGCCCCGATCGAGGAGCCGCACATCGCGCTCGTCTTCGACACCTCGGGCTCGATGTGCAGCTACGAGTACGCGCTCGGCCCGATCTGCTGGATCCTGACCACCGCGTTCCGCGCGATCGGCGGCAAGGTCGTCTCGGCGCTGTTCGGCAACGGCGCCGAGCTGCTCGACGACGCCACCGGCCCGATGAAGCTCGTGCCCGGCATCCGCACCGGCGGCGGCACCGCGTTCGGCGGCGACGCCATCGTCATGGCCGGCGAGCACCTCGAGCTGCACAACCAGCAGCGACCCCGCGCGATCTACGTGATCTCCGACGGCGGCTGGCACGACACCGAGAACGGCGTGCAGAAGATCCGCGAGTACGCCGACCTCGGCGTGCCGACGCTGCACATCCACATCGGCTGCGAGCCGCTGTCGGTCCAGGCGACGCGCGTGTCGGTCATCAACGACCCCGCCGACGTGCTCGACATCGTCGCCGAGGACACCCTGGCCGCACTGCGCGCCCAGAGCCAGCGGCGCCCGGTCACCGCCCCCTAGCCGCCCCGGCGGCCACCCGCAGGACCCGCGTTGCTCGCCGCCGGCGAGGAGCTTCCGCCCGCCCGCGCGCAACGTGAGCGCGCGGGCGGCGGCACGGACGCCGCCCACCGACTTCCACAACGGAGGACACCACCACATGCCCACCACGACCACCACGACCGACGCCGCCAGCGAGGCGAAGGCCTCGCTGTTCGATGTCACCGAGTTCGACTCGCGCGTCATCGACGAGGGCGTCATCCAGCGCGTCCCGCTCGACGAGATCGAGCTCGCCCCAAACCCGCGCAAGGACATGACCCCCGACGGGATCGAGCGCCTGGCGAAGATGATGATGCGCAGCGGCCAACTCGTGCCGTGCATCGGCCGGCGCAACGACGAGACCGACCGCGTGCTCCTGTACGACGGCCAGCGGCGCTTCGTCTCGGCGAAGGCCAGCCAGGGCCTCGCCAGCACCGACGGCTACGAGGGCCTGCGGCCGCTCGCCAGCCTGATCGTGCTGCTGCTCGACCACGAGCCGACCCCCGATGAGCTGCGCCGCATCCAGGCGCAGGCCAACGCCCGTGAGGAGCTCTCTCGCCACGACCAGCAGGAGCAGTTCCGCGACTGCTGGGAGGCCCGCACCGGCATCAGCGAGGACGACCGGATGGTGCTCGTCTGCGAGGACCTCGGCATCTCGCCGAAGCTCGGCCACAGCCTGCGGCGCGAGCTGAACCTACCCGAGGAGATCCGCCAGCGCGTCAGCGTCGCCCCCCGCGGCGACCAGATCAGCCCGACGCTCGCCGGGCGCCTGTCGGACATGCATGACGTCGCGCCGCAGCTCGCCTGCGCCGTCGCGGGCCAGATCGTCACGCGCGACCTGCACGACAAGGCGCTGCGTGACCCGGCCGGCTTCATCCACAAGACGCTCGTGCACGACTCCAAGGCCTACGCCCGCCGTCTCGACGACGGCGCCGCGCTGAAGGCCGCCGACGAGGTCGAGCAGGCCCGCCAGCACCTCGGCGCCGACCAGCAGCGCCTGATCGCCACCGCGCTGACCAACAAGGCGATGGCCAAGGCCCGCGACGAGGGCAAGGACGACCAGGAGGTCGAGAAGGCCAAGGTCGAGGTCGAGAAGCTCGACGAGGCGCTGGACCGGCTCGCCGCGCAGGCCAAGGCCAAGTCGCTGACGATCCGCGTCGACGCCAACATGCGCGAGCGTGCGCGCAACATCGGCTGCGCCTGGGTCGAGGCCGCCGACGAGCGCTTCGCCGACTCGATCTGGGTCGTCGACCCGACGTTCCTGCTGTGCGAGGTCATCGAGCTCGTCGACAGCGACGACGGCGAGTACCTCGGCCGCGACGAGCGCTTCTTCGGCGGCGGCAAGGTCGAGACCGACGACATGAAGGCCGCCGAGGAGGAGGCCCGCCAGGCGCAGGAGGCGGCGCGCAAGCGCGCCGCCGCCGCCTACCAGGCCAACCTCGGGCTCGGCCTGGACCTGCGGTCCGGGTTGATGGAGCCCAAGGACCGCCAGCTGCACGCGCTCAAGGCGATCGTCTGCCACCTACTCGTCGAGCGGTACGGGCAGGTCATCGCGTTCGGGGCCGGCTGGAGCGACCAGGAGCGCATGCAGCCGGTCGGTGACGGCTTCACCGGCCGCCTGGAGCCGCGCCAGCCCGACGCCATCATCGCCGGCGAACTCCAGCGCGCCCTCGAGGACCCCGACCCGCTGAAGGGCATCTGGCAGCTCGTCGCGCGCTTCGGCGCGGCGTTCGTCCTGGACCTCGAGGGCGTCACCAAGGGCAAGGCGCTCGGCTCGCACAGCATGGAGCGAAAGCTCCGTGAGGCGCTGCCCGGCGGCGACAGCCCGCTGCGCACCGCCATCTGGGAGTTCATGCGCCCGATGCTCAGCCCGCATCTGGTCGAGCGCAACCACGACGCCTTCGTCAGCGATAGCGGCGTGCAGTCCTCGGTCGACCTCGAGGCCGCCCGCGCGGACACGTCGATCGACGACCTCGACCTCGGCGAGGACGACACCCTCGCCGACGCCGCCTAGCCGGCGGCGACCCCGACCGCGGCCCCGGCCGCCCGCCAGGGCGCGGGCGCGCCGGGCGCCGCGCACACACCGTTCAGGCCCGCGATTCCTCGCCGGCCGCCGCGACCGTCCGGTCGACACCCACCCGAAAACAAGGAGCAACCCCTTGCGCAACAACGCCACCACCAACGGCGCGCCCGCCGACGCGGCCGCGCTGCTCGCCGCCGCCCAGGCGACCCCCGAGGACGTCATCGCCGAGGGCACCGAAGGCGAGCAGTTCTTCGCCGCCATCCGCGACGAGGCCGAGGCCGCCCGCGGCCAGGAGTACGACGGCACGCTGACCGCCAAGATGGTCACCGCGCTCGGCAAGGTCCTCAGCAAGCCGACGCCGGCCCGCTACATCAAGCACATCCCGCCGGCGACCGGCAAGCCGTACGAGTCGACCGGCCTGGCGTCCGCCCAGTACCAGATCGACTACATGAACGCGGTCTTCGGCCGCGCCCACTGGCGGATCCTGCCCCACTACCCGCCCGGCAAGGACGGCTTCCTCTGCAAGGTCGTCGTCGTCATCGGCAACAACCTCGCGGCCGCGTCGCTCGACGAGCGCGGCCAGCTCGTGCAGGGCAACGCCGAGATCCTCGGCGTCGCCGAGGGCTGGGGCTCGGTGAAGAACGCCAGCTCGCCCGCCGACGCCAACAAGGGCTCGGCGACGAACGCCGAGAAGCGCGTGATCGCCGAGTTCGGGCCCGGCGCCGACGTCTACCGCAAGGAGTTCGACGAGGAGAACGTCGGCGGCATCGGCGACCTCCACGCGAACAACGGCCAGGCGGCCGCCGCGCAGAGCGCTGCCCGCCCAGCCAGCGAGCCGCAGAAGAACAAGATCCGCGCCAAGGCCAGGGCCGGCGGCGTCGACGAACTGACGCTCACGAACATCCTGCTGTGGGCGACCGGCCAGCAGATGATGTCGTTCACGAGCGTCGAGCAGTCGCGGCCGTACCTGGACGCGGCGATGGCGCAGATCACGCAGGCGCACGTCGACGCGATCCTCGACGCGATCGACCACCAGGCGCAGCAGGTCGCCGCCAGCCGCGCAGCCCACGCGCAGACGCAGCCCGCTGCGCAGCCGGTCGCGCAGCCCGTTCGCCGCGACTTCGAGCACGTCGGCGGCTCTGACATCCCGACCGAGCCCGTCGGCACCGCGCCGCTGGCCCCCGTGCCGGTCGCCCCGCCGGCGCAGGCGGCCTAGATGGGCCCCCGCGCCCGTCTGGAGGTCCTCGCGAGGCGCGCCGGGTACGGCCCCGGCGCGCTCGAGCGCCTCGCGCGGGCCTGCCACCCGTGGTTCGTCCCCGGCACCACGCTCGACGACGCCGCGGTCAAGCAGGTCTGCGACGCCGTCGGGGTCTGCGCGATGAGCGGCATGACCGACGAGCACGTGCACCTGATCGTCGACGAGTACCGCGAGCGCTTCGGCGACGAGTGGCGCGACCCGTTCTGGCGAATCCGCATGATGATCGCCAACCGGCGCTACCGCGAACCCGAACGCTACGGCCCGTCGCCCTGCGACCTGCCCGAGCCGCCGTCCGACGACGACAGCGAGCCCGCGCCGCAGCCGAAGCTCGAGCCGGTGCCCCAGCTCGGCGGCGCGATCGCGGCCGCCCGCCAGGCCGTCGCCGACGCCGCCCCCGCAGAGCCGGCCCCGCTCGAACTCGGGCCGCCCGCCCCGGCCGCGGAGGTCGGGCCCGACGCGCTGGCGCCGTTCGACGAGTCGCCCTCCTCATTCGCGCCCGACGACCCGGCCACCGACGTCGCCGCCGCCGCGCCCGCGCCCACGCTAGCCGACCCCGGGCACCCGGGCCCGGCGCTGGACATCCACCCGGCCGTCGCCGCAGCCCCGGTCCTCAGCCGCCTCGCGTAGCGCGACCCAGCTCCCACCGCAACCACAAGCGCCGCCCTCCCCAACGGAGGGCGGCAAGGAGGCAAGCGTCAGTGACCAATCAAGCTCGATATGGAAACAGCGTCGCGAGGCAGCGGCGAACTGCCGGGGCCTCGGCCGCCCGCACCACGAGCGACAGCGCCGAGCGGGAACACTCTGCTTCGACGAAAGCTGCGACCGCGAAGTCTTCGCCCGCGGCCTCTGCCGCCGCCACCACTTCGTCGAACGCGGCCGCGACCGGTGCTCGGTCGAGGGATGCCGCGGCGGCGTCTACCGCAAGCGACTGTGCCGCAAGCACTCCGCCGCGACGCTGCTCGGCGAACGCTCATGCACCGTCGAGGGCTGCGATCGCTCGCCCTACGGCCACCGCGGCATGTGCGGCATGCACCATGGCCGCTGGCGAACGCACGGCGACGCCGGGCCGCCCGAGCGCCTGCGCGCACCGCCGGCAGCGCCTCCACGACCAGCGACGGCTACCGGACGCACCCGATCGGCGACAAGCGCCGCGGCGAACACCGGCTCGTGCGGGAAGGCCGCGCCCGGCCGCCAGCCGTCGCCGTCCGGGACCGTCCACCACCGCAGCACCCTGCGCGACGACAACCGGCTCGAGAACCTCGAGCTCTGCACAAGGCCCGCAGCCCGCAGGAGGCCGGGCCAGTGACCTCGTGGCCTGGGTCGTCGAGACCTACCCGGCCGAGGTCATCAGGCACGTGATCCACAGCCGTCCCGACGAGGTGCGGCGCCACCTGTCGCTCTCCAGCGACCGAAAGGACACGCCCGAATGAGCGCTCTGCCCACGTCGCACGCGGCCCCCGCGCCGCCGCTCACGCTCGCTTCCGCCCCGACGCACCCTCAGCGGGAGCCGGCGACGCCGACGCTCGTCGTTCCCACGGCACCCCTGAGCATCGACGCCTGGGCGCTGCACCGTGGCGAGCCGATCACGCACCTGTCCAAGTCGAGCTTTGAGACCTTCGCGGCATGTCCGGAGTCTTGGAGAAGGCGCTACGTGCTCGGCGAGAAGAAACCCAGCGCGCCGCGGATGCTGCTCGGCAACATGGTCGACGGCACCCTGACCTGGCTGGCCGAACAGCACCTCAACGGCCAAATCCCCGAACAGGGCGACCTTCGCCGGCACTTCCTCAAGATCGCGATCCCCGCCGCGCTCGCCCGCGAGAAGCACGGCATCGCCTGGGGCACGGCCACGGACGAGACGCTCGACGGCCTGCGCCGCCTGGCGTGGCTGGCCGTCCTGGCCTACCAGCGCGGCCTCGCGCCGTCCATCGGGCGCGTCATCAGCGCGCAGCGCAAGCTCGAGTTCAAGCTCGCGCCCGACGTGACATGGAGCGTGCAGGGCTACCTCGACCTCGAGCTCGTCACGCGTGAGCTCGTCGCGGTCAACCCCGAGAACGGCGAGCTGATCCGCTACGAGGGCACGCCCGAGCCGGTCGCCGTCGCGGTCAACGGCAGCTACGTGCAGACCGACAACAGGAAGAAGCCACGCGGCCGCGACTACCTCAGCGCCAACGGCATCGAGTGCGTCCTCGTGGAACGCGACGTCGACGAGATCGGCGACTACAAGGTCGTCAACAGGGCCCCGACCGAGGTCGGCGCCGGCGACGACGTCCAGGTGACCACCTACCTCGCCGGGCGCCGGATCGAAGGCCGGCCCGCCGACCGCTTCCGGCTGCTGGCGATGTGCAAGCCGACCAAGACGCTCGGCTACCGCACCAAGTCGGTCTGCAGCTACCGCGGCCCGAAGGGCATGAACAGCGTGCTCGCGCGGTTTGCCAACATGGCCCGCTCGATCAACGCCTTCTGGCGCGAGTTCGGGCCCGACCAGCCCTGGCAGTACGCCGACCCGAAAGCGTCGTGGCGCTGCTCGGAGCGTCTCTGCGATCACTGGCGTGCTTGTGCTGGGGGGCAGGGCTTCTGAGCCAGGCAGGCATGTGCGAGTACGGGTGCCCTCAGCCGCCGTGCTCCGACGACTGACCGCCGACGCGGCTAGGTGTCGACCCCCCGGACCTACCTCACGGCGTTCGGAACGTCCCTGGCCACGCATCTAGCGCGGCTCCGCTCGCGCCCCGGGGCGCCCGGGCGCCCCAAGCAACCTGACCCACAGAAAGGGGGCGAACCCGTGAGGGACGCCACGCCGTTCACGCCGCCCGCCGGCGGTGACGCCCGCTGTGGCGGCCTGGGCGAGCTGATCGAGCTTGACGCCTACCGCCGCCGCCACGACCCCGACCCCGACCCGCCCAGCGGACCCGGCGCCGCGCTCGCGCGGATCCCGGCCGAGCTCGACGACGCCGACCTCGAGGCCCGCCAGGACCTCGCGGCCTGACGCAAGGAGCGACCCAGTGAAGTCGCAGCAGGCTGACACCGCGCAGGCGCGCGCCGCCCGCCCGGGCGACCGCGTCTAGGCCCGGATGCCCGACGGTGCGATCCGCCGCGCCGAATGCACCGGCCAGCCCGACACGTTCTTCTCGACGCGCGCGCGCGTCTCGTGGAACGGCCGGAAGGTCGCCGGCTGGCGGTCGCTCGACGACGACGGCGGCTACGTGTTCACGCCGGACCGGCCCGCGCAGGACCAGGCGTGCCGAAGATCGGCCGGGGGAGCCGCGGCCCGCGCAACGACAAGACGGGTGAGACCCGACCGAAAGGACCGCTCACCCACATGCCGCACCGCATCCGCTTCCACGGTCGCCAGGCCCGATGACCCTCGCAGCAGTCAAGCCTGACGACGTCGTTTACGTCGACATCAAGGGCCGCAAGTTCATGGCCCTCGTCAGCGAAAAGACCGCCGGCGGCCTGAAGATCACGCCACTGGATCCGCGCGTCACCCACCACCACGCCAAGGCCACCGAGGTCATCGGCCACTGGAGCAAGCGCGCGAACACGCAGGTCCCGTTCCTTGCGCGCGCGGTCGCCGCCTAGCCGCCTCCGCGCCCGCAGAACACGCCGCCGCCGGGGCGGCGCACAGACCGCCAGCTCAGGCCTCCAGGCCGTCAAAGCTCGCCGTCAGAACTCCCGGCGACCCGTTCACCACACGTCCCAGGAGGACACCCAGCATGTCGAACATCAACAGCATCACGATCGGCGGCAACCTCACCGCCGACCCCGAGCTGCGCCAGATCACCGAGACGTTCGCCGTCTGCCGCGTGCGGCTCGCCTCGTCGGTCCGCCGCAAGCAGGGCGATGAGTGGGGCGACAAGCCGGTCTACGTGACCGCTGAGATCGTCGGCAAGGACGCCAACTTCGTCGCGACCTACGCCCGCAAGGGCTCGCCGATCACGCTCCAGGGCGAGCTCGAGTACCACGAGTGGGCGCGCAAGCCCGAGAACGGCGGCGGCAAGGCCAGCGAGCTGCGCGTCGCCGTCGACGCGCGCAACGGCGGTCGCGTGAGCCTGCCCAAGACCAACGGCGGCGCGCCCGCGCCGGCCGCGCAGGTCCAGGCCGCCCCCGCCGCGATGCCCGCCGGCGGCTTCGCGCCGCCCGCCGCCGCGCCGCTCCCGGCCGCCCAGCCGGCCGCCCCCGCCCCGTCCCAGCCGGCCGCGCAGCCCGTCGCCCAGCCGGTCGCCGCCGCGCCGCAGCCGATCCCGGCCCAGCCGGTCGCGCCGCAGGCGCAGTTCGCGCCCGCCGCGGCGCCCGCCGGCCAGTCCGACGACATCCCCTTCTGAGCGGGGACGGCGCCCCGGCCTGCGCGCCGAGGCACAGCAGTCCGCACCCAGACACCCACACCTCCTGCCGGTGAACGGGAGCACGAACGGCGGGTCCACAGCGGCCCGCCGTTCGCCGTTCACCGGCGCGAACGAAAGCGAGAGCACCCCGCCTACGCGCAACACCATTGACGGTGTCAACGTGATGCTGTACCCGGTTGCAGGTGTGAGGTTGCATTTCGTCGTGAGGTTGCGCTAGCGTGATCCCACGATGGCAACCACCAGCTCCCTCATCGTCGATCTATTGGCTGAGCGTCCGACTCACGAGCTCGAACGCATGCGTGAGCAGGCGCGTGAGACCGCCAGTCGGTTGCAGGTCGAGATGGATCAGATCGAAGAGGCCCTCGCTAAGCAGGCGCGCTCGAAGCAGGTCCGGAGACCGAGCCGCCAGGGAACGGGAAGCGGGAGCACGGGCGCGAAGGCCAAGATCTTGGAGATGCTCAGCACGAGCGCGCAGCCTCTCTCCCCTGCGGAGATCGAACGTGGTCTCGCCGGCGCTGGCATCAAGACCACGCGGGGTGCGATCCACACCGCGCTCGGGCGGGCCATGAAGGCCGGCCAGGTCAAGCGTGTCGCCGAGGGCCGATACACAGCTGCGTCCAGCGGTGGCGACTCGAGGGCCGCCACCACGGGACACAACCAGAATGGGGCGGAGACGCTGTCGTTTGCAGCAACGCCCCAGGAGGGCTCGTAGGCAGCGCGCGCCAACGAGCCATCGGGGAGCAGGGCCGACGCTCTGTCGGCCCTGTTTCGTTCAAGAGGACGTTACCGGCCTCTGTGCCCGTACGTCGAGCCGCAATCTCGGTTGCGTCAGAAGTTCGTGCCCCGCTCGGTCACCTGTGAGCTCCAGCTCCGCGCTTCAACGCGCCACCGACATACCGGATCTTTCGGGCGACTACTGGAGCGGCACTGCGCCAGAGTTCTCGAGCGACCTCATCACCTCGGACGTGATGTCGTCAGCTCCACGGATCGACGGTGAGTGCGCAAACCCCTCGCCGAGCTCTCCGAGCGCCTGCATCGCGGCCTCCACTGCTCGGGCCGACTCGGGGCCAGCTCGACGCAGCACGTTCAAGAGGAGTCTGGCGGTTCCGGCGACCTCCTCTTCTCGATAGGCGTCCGATCCTCCCGAGGCGGGCGTTTGAATCAACCCCGCCCGTTGCGCCACCAGACCGGCGCGGCATATAGGCCTGCCGCGTCCTCGATGGACTCGGCCGGACGGTAGTTGATCGCGCCGCCCTGTCCGGTGATCGCGAAGAAGACGCGCAGTGCCCCGTCGCCTCTGCAGTTCGAGATCTGCTTCGTGGCGTATGCGACGAGCATGAAGGACTCGATGTAGGGCCGGATCTCGTCGTCGACCATCCACTCCTGGCGGACGCCGGCCCGCCGATCGAGGGTGTCCGCAGGCGGAACGGTCATCTCGACCTGCCCGAGAAGATCGGCACCGGCAACCGCACGCCTCCGCACCCACCGCTCAAGCCGCCCCAAGCGCGCAACGCTACAGACGGGAGCCGTGCCATTGCGCCAACGGGTAGTCCTGGGGCGTGGCGATCTACCTCCGACCGCGCAAGCCGATCGACGATGCGTGGTGGACATGGGTCCAGAGCGCGGGCGAGCACGAAATGCCTGCCGACCTGCGGAAGGTCGGGCACGTCCGTGGCCGGGTGCCGACGACGCCGGAGCGCGCGCGAGCCGTTCTCGCCTACCTCTCCGACGTCCACGAGTTCGACCTGGTGCCCATCGAGGTGGTGGACGAAGACGGGTACCCGGTCGAGGTCTGAAGCCGCGCGGTGTTCGCCGGCGACGCGCGGACGTCTGACGGCTAGGTGTCCTCGACGGCGGTATGGATCTCGCCGAGCGGTCGGTCGTAGATCTCTCGCCAGCCCTCGGCGTCACCGAACCCGAACGTGTCGCGCACGAGGCTGATTAGCTGCCCGAAGCAGTAGAAGGACGCGACCAGGGCCTTCCCGACGTACTCATCAGCGCTCGGACCCAGCGCCACGGTTAGCTCGGTGGCCGTGCGTTCGCGGACTTGGCCGGTCATGGAGAAGGCGCTCAGGTGGAGGATCTGGTTGCTCTCGCGTTGCACGAACCGTCGGTAGAAGTGCAGCAGCGGGCGTCCGCCCTCTTCGGGTTCCCACAGATGCTCGACAGCCATGACGCGGCTGTGGACGCCGAGTCCGGTCCACGAGCGATCGCCGTACTCCCCAAAGATCCCGTCGAGCGACGATCGTTCGGCGGGGTCGAAGGTCACGAGCTCTGCCTCGGGCAGGCCTTCCGCCCGTACCGCGTCGGCTAGCAGCATCCTGCCGTGGAGCTGGTGCTCGTCGATGCGCTGCACCGCGAGCGTTGGCTCGACGGTGATCCAGTGCGCGTCAATCATGTCTTCGAACAGCGACCTGTTCAGCATCACGGCTTGCGGACCGAACCCCATGCGCGCGAGCTCCGTCGCCGACCAGTACGTGTTGAGCGACCGCGAGAGGACGATCACCAACATCTGCTCGTGCGGAGCGTCCGCGTTGATGCCGCGCCCGCCCCACGGCGACTTCATCGCGATGGCGTAGTCTCGCAGCCGCTCACAGGAGATGAGTAGTCCTGCGTGGCGCTCCGCGATCGCCGCGCGTACGGGCTCGATCATGTCGCTCATGGTGTGCAGGGTGACGCAGCTGCCGGCGAGCGTGGCGGCACCGCGCGGGTTGGGGGGCATCAGTCGCGGGGGACGCGTCGCGGAGAGCTCCGCGCGCGCCGCGAAAACACCGGGAAAAACGGGAGCGTGTCTCGCGCGAAAATGGCCCACATGAAGCGCGGACGGCCAACGAAGCTCGATCCCGGAACCGCCGACTACCTGATCACCCTGCGGCGGATCGACATCCCGTTGGAGGGCGCGGCGAGGATGGCCGGCGTCCACCCTGCGACGGTGCGCTCCTGGCTGCGCCGGGCGTGGTCGCAGCGCCCGGAGGACCAGCGCGCCGTGGCGTTCACGAGGCGATGGCTTGAGGCGGAGGCGCTCGCCGAGGCGGACGAGCAGCGCGCGCGGGGGATTTCAATGCCCCGCTGGCGCCATCCGCCGGCCGTTCAGCTACCCCGAGCTGCGCGCTCGAACCGCCCGCCCTGCTAAAGCACGCGCGCAGCATGACCGCGGCGTGATGGACCAGATCACCCTGCGCGCCACCGTCAAGGACGGCCTGCGCGTCGACCCCGAGGCGCTCGCCGAACTGCTGCGCACCCGCGGCGTGCTCGCGCACGTCGCCGTCGTCACGGCCGACGAACAGATCGAGGCGGCGGTCGACGGGCAGGTCGTCGCCATGCTGCGGCGCATGCCCGACGGCGAGCAGCTCTACGCGCGCTGCCTCGCGGCCGCCCAGGCCGCCTTCGAGGACAACGCGCACGAGTACGTCACCGCCGGTCAGCCCATCGACGTGTGGGACGACCAGATCGCCAAGGCCAGCGCCTGCCAGGCGCGCGTAACGCCGACGAGCCCAGCGAGATCGCGCTCGTCCCGTCCTGATGGCCGCCTACGCCGGCATCGGCTCGCGCACGACGCCCGAGCGATCGCCGCGGTCATGCGGGACCTCGCGTACGCCCTCGGCGCCGGCGGTTGGACGCTGCGCACGCGCGGCGCCCCACGCGCCGACCAGGCGTTCGACGCCGGCGCGATGGAAGGTCCCGGCGACGTCGAGCTGTTCTTACCGTGGCCGGACCTACGAGCAGCCCGCGCTCATCCGCTGGGGCGAACCGACGCTCAGGCTCGAGCGCCCCGACCCGGCCGCGCACACGCTCGCCGAGCGGTTCCATCCCGGCTGGCCGCGGCTGAAGTCCAGCGTCCGCGGGCTCATGGCGCGCAACTGCCGCCAGATCCGCGGCGCGACGCTGCGCGACCCCGTCCGGTTCGTCGTCTGCTGGACACCGGACGGGTCACTCGACGGCGCCTCACGCGAAAGCGGCGGCACCGGCATGGCGCTGCGGCTCGCCACACACGACGGCATCGAGGTCTTCAACCTCGCCCGCCCCGACCACCTCGAGCAGATCCACGCCTTCACCGGCCGTCCGCTCACCTGACCGGAGGAGCCACATGGCTGACACGACCACGGCGAGCTTGACGCTCGACCGTCACCTGCCGCGCGAGTATCTGACCAGGGAGTACGGAGAGCCGGTGGGGCTGAGCGCGCTCAGCGACCACCTCATCGCCGGCCCCGGCGCGATCGCCAACGCCATCAGCGACGCCCGCAACACCGGCGCGCTCGGCGGCGTCGACGACGTCGAAGTGATCGCGTACGCGCTCGACGACGCCGTACTCATCGCCCTGCGCGAGGCCGGCCAGAGGCCCGCCCTGCGCCAGGTGTCGACGCTCAGCATCGAGACGAAGTACCTCGTCGGGCGCGACGACGACGACGGCCTCGAGACGCTGGCCGACGTCATCGACCGGGTGCTGAGCCACGCTGACGAGCTGGTGCCAACGCTGCGGCGGCTCCAGGCCGCCGAGCGCGGCGCGGGGGGAGGGGGGGGGACCACCGCCGGCTGGCTGGACTACCTCGAGGATCGCCGCGCGGAGATGCGCAAGGACCTGGACGAGCAGCACGCCGTCATCCACCGCGAGGCGCCCGTGGCCCGCCGCAGCATCGCGTGCGAGTCCCAGCGCGCCCCTGCACGGCACGCTCGCCCACCTCGCGAACGGGCTGCGCGAGCTGCGCTCGGCGCCGGCGAGCGCGGCTGATTCGTTCCCGCCGCGCCGCCACCATCCCCGATCCAGTGAACGGGGAGCCGATGCCCCCGCCCGACGCGCTCGCGCCGCGCAGCGAGACCGAGGCGCGTGCTCTCGCAGGGCGCCCGGAGGCGGTCGACTGGCGGCCGTGCGCCGCACCGAGGCGGGCCACTTCGTCCTGCACGCCGTCGTCCCGTGCGGCACCCGCCAGCCCGGCATGGTCCGCGACGCCTACCTCACCGTGACGCCGGCCGCGCTCATCTGCAAGAGCGGCGAGCCGCGCGCGGTGGCCGCCTGAAGCCGCCTGACTGCCACCGTCGCCCGGGATCGAACCCCGGCGCCGGCGGCCAAGCCGCCCGCTCGCACACAAAGCCCCCGCCACTTTGGCGGCTCTACTCGTTTAAGCGGCGGTTCGTCTCACCGCGCGAGCAGAGCGCCGTCGGCATGGCGGCTCTTGCTCGTTTATGGGGCAGTTCGCCGCGGGAGGGCGCGGGCCTTGTCCGAACCCAGCGGCGAGGCCCGCTGAAACGACAGCCTCTTCGTGGGGCAACCGTCCGGCGATTCAGAACCTTCTAATGCGCCGGACCCCATTTTTGCCTCCATGGTCTGTCTACCCCCACCGTTACAACTAGAGCCACACCTATCGAGACATCCAGATCCGGAGACCGAATGCCCACGACCCTCACAGCCATCACCCCGTCGACCGCCGCGAGCGACACGCTCAGCGAGTTCGACTTCGATGCGCAGCTCTCGCTGTTGTCGGCGCTCGAGCTGCGCCAGGTCGAGCTCGACCTCCCACCGGTCGAGCAGCTGTGCGCGTGGTGCGTCGAGCACGGGCCCAAGGGCTGCCCGGCCTGCACCCAGCGGCGCCGCGCCGCGCTGCGGCGCCTCGACGACGGCGCCTCGATCGAGGAGATCGCCGCCGAACTGGACATCAACGTCGAGCGGGTCGAGCGGCTGCTCGAGCAGCACGACGACCGTCGTGAGGTGGAGGCGCTGCGTGTCTCGCAGATCGACAACGCCGAGCTGCGCGCCGCCTTCGAGCGCTGGCACGCCCAGGACCCGCGGGCCCACAGCGCCGCCGAGCTGGCGCGCCGCTCCGGGCTGTCGTGCTCCTCGCACGTCGAGCGCGAGCTCGGGCTGCTGAAGACGACCGACTCGACGAAGCACGGCGTCGTCTACCCCGGCCGCATCAAGACGACCACGAGCGTATCCAACGCCGAGAAGATCCTGCGCGGGCTGGGCTACGACCCCAACGACGTCGAGCGGCTGATCGCCGGCGAGAAGCTCTGATGTGCGCCGTCCTGCACAGCCTGCCCGATCAGGATCTGCGCGTTGTCGTCACCGTCGACGGCCACCAGATCACGCTCGGCCAGCACGCCATCGACCGCTACTGGGAGCGCGTCAAGCCAACGCTGCCGTCCGCCGCGGCCGCCGCCGCCGACCTGGAGCACACGATCGCCGGGTGCGCGCGCATCCACGTCGACGCGCCCGCGTGGAAAGCGTCGGTCCACACGCCCGGGCGCCACGAGCGCCCGGCCGTCGCGTGGCTGTCACTCGGCGATGACATCGCGCTGCCGCTGACAGCGTGTCTGTACCGCGACGGCGATTACTTCGTCCCGACGTGCCTGGCGAAGGGCGCCTGCGGCGACGAGCTGCGCGCCCGCCGCGCCCAGAAGCGCCGCGCCGAAAGCCAGGCCCGCGCCCAGCGCCGCGCCGCCGTGCGGCGCACCACCGCCTACCGCAAGCAGACCGCCTCCCACCGCGCCGCGCGCCTGCGTGCGGCCTACCTGACCGACCCCGACCTCGACATGGAAGCCGCCTGACATGATGAACCGCCGCTCCCTCCCCGCCAGCTGCGACCCCGCGAGCCCGGACATCGAGATGCTGCCGATGCTCCGCGCCACCGACGCGCAGTGGGCTGCGCTCGAGCGCGTCGTCCGCGGCGCGGAGCGCCTGCTCGCCCTCGGCCTCGACGGCGACGCGGTCACCTTCCGCATCCAGACGCGCGACGGCCGCGAGCAGACCGGCTCGATCGACGAGGCCAGCGCGACGATCACCCGCGACACGCCGACGCCGGTCGCGTGAGCGGCGTGCGCGCCCACAGCGCTGCCGGCAGCGACCGGCCCGAGATTGCGCAGCGCAACGTCGACCAATTGCGCGCCGGCCTGATGCGGCTCGACGTCGGCGAGCTGGCCGCCGAGCGGGAGCGGCGGCTGCGCACCGCCATCTACCGCGCCGCCTCGGCGGTCCTGTGCTACAGCGACGAATGCGCTGCGGACGTCGAGGCGGCATCCGCGATCCGCCGCCTGAGGGCCGACCGCGCGGTGGCCGAGACCGAGGCGATCGCCGCCGAGCTGCGCGCCGCCCGCGCCACGATCCCGCACGACGACGTCGCGCAGGTCGGCGCCCGCCGCGGCCAGCAGCGCGCGAACGACGTCCTGTGCCAGTACGAGACGCGGGCATGAGCGCCGACGCGATCAGCCGGCAGGTCGGCGACGTCGACCGCCGCGGGTCCCGCGCCCTGGCCGCCGCGCTCGAGCGCTGTCTGGCTTGCCTTCACCGGATCGCCGCCGACCGGCTCGACGCCGGTCCCAGAGTCCGCCAGGCCGCCACCGTCGCGATCGCCGACGTCCGCGACATCGCGGAGGCCACCGACCCCGCCGACCTCGCCGTCACGCTCGGCGTGCGCCTCGAGGGCGACCGCCCGCACCTGACGCTGGTGCCCGACGCGCCCTGGCCGGGCGAAGACGCGGGCGCCGAGCACGCCTAACCGTCGTCCGTCAGGACGTTGTTGACGCCCGCCCGCCGCATGGCATGGAACTCGATGGCGCTCGTGGCGCCGATGCCCTTCGGCGTAAAGGGAGCGACGTCAGAGCCCATCGCGCCTCTTCGGACGCCCGGCCCTGTCCGGAGCGGGCGCGGGCGGGACGCTGGCGGAGACGCTCGCCTGTCCGGGCGATGCGGGAGTGTAAAGAATTTCGGACGCCCCAGCGCCCGGGGCGGGGATGCCAATGGGGGGACCGGAGTCGACCTCGGACACCACGATTTTCAGTCGCAGCCGAGTACCCCTCGAATCGGGCTGAAATTCCTGCATAGGAGCTGGTTCTTCGGTTCTTCGCTCGGATCGGGCGAAGTAGGGCGAACCACGTCCGGACGCACCGGCGCACCGTCCGAGGCATCTACATTCCGAGCTCCCGGTCTCGACCTGCTTGGAGATCGGCCACTAGATGAGTCGTTCCACGGATCGGCTAGGCGTAGTAGGCGGTGAGGTTGCGCGATGGGCGGTCGAGGAGGTGGTTGAGCGCGATCGCGGCGGTCAGTGCGAGGAACTTGGTGGCCAGGCGGCAGCGCAGGGTGTGCAGGTCGCGGGCGCCGTGGTGTTCGAGGCCGAGCATGTCTTTGGCGGTCCAGATGATGCTTTCGATGCGTTGGCGCAGCGGCGCGAGGTGCGGTCCTTGGCCGGGCTCGTCGTTGCGGCGCGGTCTGACGATCGTGGCGTCCAGCTGGGCGGCGCGCTCGCAGAAGTCGCGCCCGGCGTAGCCCTTGTCGCCGATGACGGTGAGCGGCCCGGTGTGGTCCAGGCGCGCGAGCATCTGCAGGCAGACGTCGCGCTCGCTGGCCTTTGGGGAGGTCAGGGTCAGCGCGCGGGGCGTGCCGTCCAGGGCGAACAAGCCGTGCAGTCTGAAGCCCCAGAAGTAGCGGCTGTGACTGGCGCTGTAGCCGTAGTCGGCGGCGTCGGCGAGCTTGCTGCGGCGCGTCGTATGGACCGATCGGCCGCATTGCACCGGGGTGGAGTCGACGACCAGCAGGTCGTCGCTGCCGCCCGGCGTGTGCTGGGCGAACTGGGCGATCAACTGCTCGATGATGTCGGCCAGGCGCTGGCGGCGCTTGACGAACCCCGGTCGCCCGATCAGCCGCGGGAACAGGTGTCGCAGGCGGATCGGCGCGACCGCCGCGAAGCGCTCGTCGGAGCGCAGGCCCAGCAGCTGTTGGGCGACGGCCAGCGTGACGACCTCGGCGTCGGTCAGGATCCGACGCGCGTTCTTCGGCCGCTGGGGCAGGAGATCGTCGGCGGTGCAGAACACCGCAATGAGCAGCAGGTCGAGGTCGGCGTCCATCGAGGCCCCCTGGGTCGGCGCTGGCTACAGAGCACCGCCGACTTCGACCCTGCTGCTTATGTCCCCTTCCAGCCGGCGCGCTCACCGCACGCCGTGGAACGACTCATCTAGCGCGAGCAGCACTTTGCGTCTTCGGCGATCCAGCTGCCCGAATCGCTCCAACAACTCGGTGAGATCGTCATGTTCGGTGGGTGGCACCGCACGTACCGCCCTCCGCATGGCCTCTACGAGACCCGGTGCCAGACTCGCCATTGAAACTCCGGCGCGCAGGGATGGGCCGGCGGCGCGCGCGGCCCGCAACGCGAGTAGCCGCAACTCGTCCGGCGCGTCCGTGAGAGCGGCGGCTTCGGCTTCGCTAATCAGCTCGAAGGTTCGTTCCCGCAGGACCGTCCGAAGCGCGGAGCCATCCATGTCGCCCCAGGACACCAGCTGCTCGAGGAAGGCCAGATCGAGCCCGTAGAAGCTCGCGAGCGGCTTCAACGTCATCGACCTTGGCCGCCGTGGCTCGGCCGGGTCCTCGAGCCGCCTGACAGTGCGCGCCGACAAGCCGACCGCCAAGGCGATCTGCTCGGGGCTGCGGTCCAACATGAATCGCGCCTCGCGAAGCACCGACGCCAGCAAGGCGCGTGCGGTCACGGGGAAAGTGTCTGCATCCGACCAGCCAAGGTCAAGAATTAACGCAAATCTTGGACCTTGGCTGATAGTCGTTTGGATGACGCGCCATCCAGGCTCTACGGTCACGCCGGCATGTCGTCGGTCGCCCTCAACACGCCTGACCTCGTCGTCGCCGAGCTGCTTGAGAAGGGCGGGCGCGACCCGATCGTCGCGAACATCCTCAGCCACGGGAAGCTGTGGGTCGGCGACCAGCGCCTGCGGCCGTCTGGTCTCGACCGCATCGCCTGCGCGGCGGCTCGCACGGTGCTGGCGGACCCGACCGGCAGCGTCGCGCTCGCCGTTCCACGCGGCACGAGCCCGCTGCCCGTCCTCGTCGGCCTCTACCTGGTCAGCGCGCGCGTCGTCATGCGCCGCCTGGGCGCCGGCGTGTGCGGGTCGGTGGCCATCTCCACCCAGCGCACCGAGCTGCGCGACGCCGCCCGCGGCCTCATCTTCGACGGCTCCGAGCTCGAAGACGCGGTGCGCATCGCCCGGCTCGTCCCCGAGCCGCGCCCCGACAAGCGCGTCCGCGCCGCCGCGCTGAGCCTCGACCGCCGCCACCGCAAGGGTCTGGACCAGCAGGACGCCTACCTGCTCTTCCAGCTGCCCAACCGCGCCCCGCCGGTCGCGCTGAACGTCATCTCGGCAATGGTCTGCGACACCCACGCGGCGTCCGTCGGGTCGTGGGAGACCACGTGGGAGCGAAACCGTGCCGCGCGCCGCCGGCAGGTGTGGCTCGGCGAGCTTGGCGACGACGAGTTCGAGGCGTTCTGCGCGCGGCACGGCATCGCGCTGCTGCGCTGCGACTGGCCGCTCATCGCGGCCGCCGCGCGCTCGCACGGCACCGGCGCGTCGCGGCTGGCGACGGCCGGCGCGTCCGAGCGCGCGCTGCAGACCCGCGCGGTCAGCTATCGCGTCGTCGAGCACGACGAGCTCGACGAGGAGCTGCGCGAGGTCGCCTTCCGCCTTCGCGAGATGCGTAAGCGTGGCCGCACCGACGCGCCCGATGCGGTCGCCAACGCCTCCTGGCTGGCGAGCGTCCTGACGCGCTCGGCCTGCCCGCTGTCCTTCCTCGACGCCGCGGTCGCCCACTACCCGATGAGCCGCCGTGCCCAGTGGCTGCTCGAGCGTGTCACCGACGCCGGATCGAGCGCGTTCCGCAACCGCTGGAAGCTCTCGTTCGAGCAACACTGGACCGGCGTCAAGGGCGCCGCCAAGCAGGCGATGCGGCTGCTGGCCGACGCCGAAGAACATCCGAAGTGGTGGGCGGTGCAAGAGCGCCTTGCCGCCCTTCAGGACGGCCAGCGGCTGCGCATCCTCTGCCAGACCCGCGCCGAGGCGCGCGCCATGCGCGACGCCCTGCTGGCCTCCGAGCTCGTCGACGAGCGCGACCTTGGCGAGGTCGTTGACGTCGCTTCCTTCTCTCAGCGCGCTCCGCAGGGCTCGGCGGGCGACGGCGTCACGCTGTTGCTCTCCCCACCGCCGCCGCAGAAGGCCGCGATCTACCTCTCCGGCGAGGCTGGCGCCGTCGAGGTGCTCTGCTACCCGTTCGAGGTCGGGCGCTTGCGCGGGCACCTAGCCCGGGCCGTGCGCGAGCACGCCGGCCTGCCGCACAACAGCGCCGTCGTCGCCGACCTGCGCGGTACCGCGCCGTCACCCAACGGCCAGGGGCCGGCGCCGGTCGACGTCGACGCGCTCGTCGCGGAGCTGCCCGGCTACGGCGAGCGCGCCGCGGTCAGCGACGACACCCGGGCCGACATCAAGCTGCCGGGCTCCGACACGGACTTCTGGGAGCGCGCGGCCGAGCTTTACGACACCGAGCTGACTGACGACGAGCCCGACCGCGGCGACACCGAGGCCGAGGCGGACGCCGACCACGGCGGCTACTCGGGCTACGCACACCTGGTGCGCTTCCAGGACGGCCCGCCGATGTACATGCGCGACGACGCCGACTGCACCGTCGTCGTCGACGACCCCGACCATCCCGGCGAGCACGACATCGTGACCCTTACGCCGGCTGGGCTGCAGCGCGGCATGCGGATCGCCGCGCTGCCCGGCTCCGAGCGCGGCGGCCTGCTGGCCGAGCTGATGGCCGCCTGGGACGAGGGGCTCGCCCTCGTGCGCCGCCGCTACGAGGGCATGTACCGCCGCGCCCTAGACGCCGCCGTCGCTGCACACGGCCTCGACGGGGTCGGCCGCGCCGTGCGCCTGACCCCCGACGCGGTGCGCGCGTGGCGCGACGGGCGCGCGTGGCCGGGCACGGGCCCGACGCTGCGCCGGCTGCTGGAGGCCTCGGGCGACGAGGAGGCCATCCGCAACCAGGCCCTGATCCAGGACTACTTCAGCCGGGTGCGCGGCGCGCACCGCTACATCGGTCGCGTCCTCAACGACGCTGTCGGAGAGACCGTCCTGCACGACGAGCGCGGACGCGACTCCATCCGGAAGCTCGAAGAGTTCGTCGGCCGCGACCTCTCCGACGTGTTCGACGCGACCTCGGTCCTGACCGTGGAGAGCGTCTCCGCCCCCACGAAGATGGCCGCCAGTGTGTGCGGCAGCTTCCTGGATCGTGACGACCCGTATCTCAAGAGCAAGGGAGCGCTGTGAGCACCGTCACCACGCCGGTCGCGGCCGCAGCGACGCCGACGACCCCCGCCGAGCAGGAGGTCCTGCTCGCGCACCTGTCCGACAACGTCCGCGGTCGCCTCGCCGGTGACCACGCGTCGCGGAAGGTCATCCGCCATCGCCGCCCCGGCCAGGAGCTGCAGCTCGGCGTGCTGCCCCCGCTGCCGCAGCCCGACCCCGACAGCCACGAGACGGCCGAGCAGCTCGCGCGGCGCATCAACCGGCCGCCGTCGCAGATGGGCGTCGTGTTCAACCTCGCCCCCGACGCCGACCAGGCCGCCATCGAGGTGACCGGCGCGTTCTCCTTCTACGTGCAGCGCTACCCCGACTTCGACGTCCAGCGCGCCCAGGCGGGCACCCAGCAGGGCGCCGCCACCGACGACGACACAGGCGGCGCGGCGACCGGCGACGGCGCGGCGACCGCGGCCAGCGTCGACGCCGGCACGACCGGCGGCGGCGCCAACGCCAAGAAGAAGGGCGCGGGCGGCTCCTCGGACCTCGTCGAGGTGTGGGAGCGCTTCGACATCGCCACCGACCGGCTGCCCGTCACGCTCGACCTCATCGAGGGCAATCGCGGCTCCGTGCTGATCCCGCTCGACGCCAACGTCGCGCGCGTGCTCTCCGGGCCGCTCGCCGACCCCAAGAGCGCCTACCCGTTCCGCGTCAGCCCGCAGCTGCCCAACGCCGCCACGCAGGGCACCGAGCAGGAGTACTGGGCTGCCATCCGCGAGCAAGAGGGCGACGCACGCACCCGGCCGCTGGAGCCGCCCCGCGTCGCCATCGAGGTCGACTGGCGGCGCATGCCCGACGACACGCTGAAGGTGTCGGCCACGCTGCTCAACCTCACCCTGGAGCCGCGCCGCGAGCGGCGCAAGGCCGGCGAGCACGGCCGCCGCCACCGCGAGCTCGCCCTGTTCAACGCGAGCCTGCGCGCCTACGAGCACACCGGCAGCTTCGTCCCCACCACGTTCCGCCAGGCGCCGGAGGACTTCCGCTACGCGCACCTGCGCTCGGTGTGGGGCGCCGGGCAGAACTGCGTCGCGCGCAGGATGGAACCCGGCGAGGACCCCGCGCAGCCGCTGACCACCGAGACCTGGCCGATGTACCGCCAGAGGCGCATGGTCCCCAACCCCGACCCCGACCTGCAGTTGTCCTTCGCCGAGCTCGCGGGGCCCGACTACATGAAGGCGTTGCGCCGCATCGCCGGCGCGATGGACGACTTCGAGGCCGCGTGGCGGCGCGAGTTGGTCGCCTGGCCGGACGCCACGACCAAGGCGGCGTGCGAGGCCGCGCTCAAGGACTTCCACGACCGCGACGTCGCCGGCTTCCAGCGCGGCATGCGCTGTCTGGCCGACGACGACCGGCTCGCGGCCGCGTTCCGCGCCGCCAACGAGACGTTCGCGCGCGCGGGGCAGGCGCGCAAGACGCCCATCACCACGTGGCGGCTGTTCCAGGTCGTCTACCAGGTCATCCAGCTCGCGGCATTGCGCGCCCGCGAGGTCAACGATCCCGAGCTGCTCGCAGAGCTCGACCGCGTCGACGTGCTCTGGTTCCCGACGGGCGGCGGCAAGACCGAGGCGTACCTCGGGCTCATCATCATGCTGCTGTTCTACGACCGGCTGCGCAGCAAGGACCGCGGCGTCAGCGCGATCCTGCGCTTCCCGCTGCGCATGCTGTCCGTCCAGCAGCTGCAGCGCATCCTCGACGTCCTGTGGTTCGCCGAGCGGCTGCGCCGCGAGCTGCTTGCCGCCAACATCATCATCGCCGGCGGCGACTACACCGGCGACGAGTTCTTGCTCGGCTACTGGGTCGGGCGGTCCAACAGCCCCAACAGCCTCGTCAACTCCCGCCGCCGCGACGAGGGCGACCACATCTCCTACTGGGTCGACCTCATCGCCAACGAGCCCGAGACCGCCGACGAGGCGCGCATCATCACCCGCTGCCCGAACCCGTCCTGCGGCGGCGGTGAGGTCAAGCTCGACGCCGACGCCGACGAGGTCCGCCTGCGCCACCGCTGCATGACGTGCGGCGAGGCGCTGCCCGTCGTCATCTCCGACGACGAGTGCTACCGCTACCTGCCCGCCGTGATGGTCTGCACGGTCGACAAGATGGCGCACGTCGCGCGCGCCCACCAATTCGTCGGCGTGCTCGCCGGCCCGGCCTACCGGTGTCCCAAGCACGGCTACTTCACCTACCACGAGGCGTACTGGAAGGCCGGGCAGAAGATGCCCGAGCGCGACGACCGGTGCATCGCTGGTGAGCTGTGCCGCGTCCCCGTCGGGAAGTACGAGACGCTCGCGCCGACACACGACCCCGCGCCCGCGCTCCAAGTCCAGGACGAGCTCCACCTCCTAGAAGAGGAGCTCGGCACCTTCAACGCGCACTACGAGACGCTGTTGGAGACCATCCAGTCGCGGTTCGGCACCCGCAAGCCGACCAAGCTGCTCGCCGCCACCGCGACCATCGAGGCCTACGACGAGCAGGTCTTGCAGCTCTACGCCCGCGCGGCCAGCGTGTTCCCGTCGCCGGGATGGAAGCTCGACGAGTCCTTTTACGTCACCACGCTCGACGAGGCGCGGCGCTGGTACCTCGGCGCGCTGCCTAACCGGCCCGACCCGCGCGAGTTCGGCGCCACCGTCCAGCACCTCCTG
>Ga0081539_10000252_pt1 | contig 121765 bp, 104 predicted proteins | sample TabmetS4T2R2_FD_71023 | JGI IMG/M metagenome (GOLD analysis project Ga0081539, IMG submission 71023) | Tabebuia heterophylla rhizosphere microbial communities from the University of Puerto Rico - S4T2R2 | ecosystem: Host-associated > Plants > Roots > Rhizosphere ... | reverse complement strand
CATGTTTACTTTATAAAACCACCATTCCCTAATTGTTTCAACTCGTGTTGCAAGCTTCTTATCGTGGTTCTTATAGTTCTTAAAGTGTTATAATCTTTTTTCTCTCGAGTTTAACACCTACGCAGCTATCCAATCGCTACAATGCAGTGCCAGTGCGGATTTTATTTTTCAAAAGTTAAAAATGTAGTGAGCCAACTTTTATGCACATGCTTGCCTAAGCTCCAATGATGTAGGATTTTTGCACTATGTCTTTTCTAAAGGTTGAACGCAAATCATCAGGCACATACTTACGCATCCTTGAAAGTTATCGAGATGATCAGGGTCAGGTTCGCCATCGCATTGTTCATTCTTTAGGAAAGGTGGAAGATTATACTCCTGAACAATTGCGACAGATAAGCATTCGTCTTTATGAGTTGGGCGGTGGTGATATTAAAACGCTTTTGGAAGGCACCACTGAAGAAATAGGTCGCTACAATTATGGATACTATCAAATTTATCGCAAAGCATTTGAACATTTTGGGCTTCATGATTTGATGCGGCGTATTGCCAAAAGATGGGAAGTAAGTTTTGATTTGGATAGTGCTGTAATGCTGATGTTGTTAGAACGTTTGCAGGATCCTTGCAGTAAGCGTAGCAACTATGCTAATCAGTTGGATTATGCCGGGTTAGAACCTGTTTATCTTCAACACTTGTATCGCACCTTAGATAAGTTAGCAGCAGAGAATAAACTTATACAACAACAAATTCTTCAAACCGGAAGAGATTTGTTTAATCAAACATTAGATGTAGTATTTTATGATGTAACTACTCTGTATTTTGAAAGTGAGAAAGAACTTCCAAACAATTTACGGCAGAAAGGATTCAGCAAAGATGGTAAAATAGGTCAAACACAAATTTTATTCTGCATGCTCATTGATGCAAACAAACATCCCGTCGGTTACCAAATTTTTCGAGGTGATACTTTATTTACAATCAAATGAAAAACACTCTTATCCATGTTTACTTTATAAAACCACCATTCCCTAATTGTTTCAACTCGTGTTGCAAGCTTCTTATCGTGGTTCTTATAGTTCTTAAAGTGTTATAATCTTTTTTCTGTTTTAAAGCCATTTGATAATTTTCTTCTTCTATTGTCAACTGCTCTTTAAGTTGAACTAATCTCGTTTCAAAATCTTTGTTCTTCATAACCTTAAGCCATTTGGTTAGCTGCTTTTGCTAACTGTTATTTAATCTGTCATCTTAAAACTACGCCCTTCAGCAGCAAGGGGTTGATTATAACAAGTACCCACAATAACTACACCAGTTGATAAAATGTTTTGTGTTAACTGATTGCCTACTGTTGCTAACGCATGTTGGGGCATTATTTTCACTTAACCTGTTGAAACATCTGCAGTGTAGAGCATTCTTTTCTAAAAGAATGCTCGCTTTACCATCATTTATTTTGTTTATCTTACCAAAACGGATTAAATACCCACACACGATGCCCAAAACTTTGCTGCTTATTGATAATGACCCCGATGATTTATTTATCTTTTGCGAAGCAGTAAAGGAAATTGATCCCGATATTGAATGTATTGAGTTTCATGACTGCCGGGAAATCGAAGGAAAATTAGCAGATAAAAAAACACCTGATTTTATTTTTCTCGATTTAAATATGCCCTTTATAAATGGTAAAGAGTGTTTAAAGCGTATTAAAGAAATTATTAACCTGCAATTAGTACCGGTTATTATTTACAGCACTTCGCGGTTTCAAAAAGAGATTGACGAGGTGCTTGATCTTGGCGCTACCGCTTTTATAACGAAACCACACTCTTTTCAAGAATTGGTAGAAACTATTAAAGAAATTCTTATAAAGCAGTGATAAAAACAACCTTGCCGATTGCTCTTCCGTGCAGCCTTGCTATTGCAATTACTTTTTGTTAGCGACTGCTCTTCCGTCTTTTGTCAGTTAAGATATTCTTATGGTATCATGTATATTCTTTTAATGATTAATAGAACCACAATTGTCAATATACAGGTTACATTGATGATTTTATATTTGCCAAAAAACGAAAGAATTGTCATTATCAGCAAGGCAAAACTTGTAACTAAGGAGGCTATTAAAAATGGTTTAATGTCGAAAAAGGTTAAAGCTTTCGTAGAGTAATATTGTAACCTGAATGGCTCGCTAACACATCTGATTAAAGCAAGGAAAATAATAACAATAGCAGCTATTGACATTTTTCTTGTGTCTTTTGCAATTGATTTAATGCTCATTTTCGATTGCTTTTTTTATTGCGTTTAAAGTGCCCTGTGTTTCCTTGGCTACTTTTCTTTTTACAAAAAAATTTAAAAGCCAAACTTTCAATTTTGAGCTTGAATAGAAATGCGAAATTTCTATTTGGGTTGTCCTGTCGCCAATTTTTTTCAAAGTCGTTTCAACCACATAATCGGGCAATAGCTTTGTTAGCCCCATTGTATCGGAAAGAAAGACTGTAACAATTTTTTCCATTGGTATGATTTCAATGTCTTTTTCTACGCAAGTATTTTTCCCGTCAGAAAGATGGCATTGATAAGCGACACCTGTTTCACGAAACTGCTTGCCGGAAATTAAGTCAACCTTGTTTACTCGTGGGTGGTACTCTGATATTCGTGAAAGATCTTGACCGAACTCCCATACTTTTTCAAGCGGAGCATTTATTGTTACAGATTGTCTCGATTGAAATTTAGGTCTCACGTCTCATTAGTTTGGCGTAGCGCAAGAGTAGCCTGACAGTAAAATTAACGAACCTACCTCTTGCCCCAATAAATTTCTATTGATGCTTATCAATACTTTTCAATTCGTCTTTCTAAATTATCATGTATGGTAATAAAAATTGTGGAAGAAAATAGGCGTCTGACACTTTACAAAATATTTGACACCTTCCTCGGCAATCTTGTCAACGTCTTTTATACCGACGGATTCTTTCTTTCTAAAGAACGTCTCTTGGTTTATCTCTAATTCTGTATAACGAATTGAGCATTTGTTTCAATTCATGTATATCATCTCTTAATTCGCGGGCAACGTTGAAATTTTTGTTAACCTTAACTGCCACATCATATTTATTCTTTTTTTCGGTAAGCATTTAAGTTGTATGGATCAAGTTTCGCCTATACATTAATAAGGAATAATTTAATTTTCGCTTTCACAATTTATATTTAACTTTTAATGTAAGAATTTCATTTCTGTTCAAGCGAACCCAAACACTTAATTAACCTGTGTTTACAGATATTGCTGCATTGGATAAACCTATCGAAAATCATCTCATTAATAATATCTTTTAAAAAATGCTCTATGAAATTTTTTTCATACTCTGTGGCAGATTTTTTACTATCTGAAATAGTAAAGGAAGAAGAATATTATAGAATTATGGCACAGAAGAAAAAAATATGGAAGTTGAGACCTATAAAAAGAAGAATAAAGAAGTTAGAAAATGCTCTCGTATTGATGAGTAATAACCAAATCGTATAAATGCTTTCTCTTTATCCGGCTTTTCGCCTTCGAAACCTTTAAAAATAATGTGACCATTGAACATAAAATGCCTCGCTATGTGAGGCATTTGTGTCTTTGCGGTAAAAGATAGAACACTCGCCAAAACTGATACCTTGATAATTTGAATTAAATACCTTCTGTAAAAATAAACTCAAGATACTTCTCACCTTTACTATTTGTAGTCCCTCCGGCAGATTGCACGTTGTACACGTAAGTATAAATACCATCGTCGGGGACTTTTAAATAATTTCTCCCGTTTATCTCCATCGCGTACTTACCGTAATATTTTTTGAAGTATGCTTTGGCAGCTTCATCAAGAATGCTGTTTACTTCTATCACCCTGTCCAGCTTTGGTTTTAGCGGTTGTTTTTGTTTTTGATTTTGGTTTGGTTGTATGTTGTTTTTCTTGTTGTATTCTTTTTAGTAACTCGCTTGCCGGCTCATCGTTTTCGTTTTGTGGTACAAGCTCTCCGCGGAACGCTTTTGCTAAAATGCTTTGCGGCAATTTATCAACCCATGCTTTTGCTTTTTGATAACCTGCTTCTATGGTATCTGCATAAGCAAATAGTTCTTCCACTTTGCGAACGATTTCTTTTTGTTCTTCGAGTGATGGAACTGTTAAAGGGATATTCTCAACAATTGATAAGTTGAGATTATTCATAGTTGTTCCTTTTGCATCATTCTCAAGATAAGACTTAGTGATTTGATTTCTTAGTTGCCAAAAAAGAAACAGCGGGTAAACCTTTTTTGTATCTGGTCGAAAAAACAAGCTGCCTGTGCCACACAATAGTTTATCTGAAGTTTGAATAAATGCACATCTTCCCATTTCACCCCTTCTTCCCATGATCACATCATTAACTCTCAAATGATAGTTTGAAAGTTCTTTAAATTTCTCATCAGAAATTGTTAAGGAATTATCTGGAACGATAGTACCATCTTTTATATGGGATGGATTTATTACAGGAATACTGTTTTGAATATAATCATACTGATGTAACTGCGTCCCAAAGGGTCCTATTTGTATAAGAGAGCAAACTTCTTTGGCGTTAAGTTCTTTACCTTTTGCATCCGAGATATAATTCAAAACACTTTGTCTAAAATTCTTTAGCAGTGTGGGTATTTTTTCAAGCCGTGTTTTGCAGTTATTTACTCTTGCAAGTATTGCATCTAATTTTGTTACGATGCGATTTTGTTCGTAAACAGGTGGAATAGGAACATCAATTGCTTTTAGGAATTTATAGTGTCTACTGTAACCTTCAGATTGAATATTTAATGATAATAGGTAGTAATACAAAAAGTAAATGTTTAAAAATTCTTTTGGTTTAAAGATCTTTGTTCCATCGGCGCCAACGGCAAATTTGAAATCAATGAATTTTATCCTTCTCGTGTGATCTCCAAAAATAATTAATGGTAGTTCACCTGAATAAATAAGCTTTTCATCATCAACGTAACCATTTATTAGTTCTTCACCCTGATCAACAACCGGATATTTTCCATATTGTTTTGTATCCTTTTGTTTTAGTTTTACAAAATCACCCTCATCATCCAAAAGGCATTCTTCAAATGGAAGGGTTTGCCAACCGGAAAATAATTCTGGCATTATTTTATCAATTCTTATATCGCGTGATTCTAATTTTTCTTTTGGTAATTTATTTTCCATCACTTCAGCGCAATTTTATTTTTTACTATTTAAAAGCTTTTTCAATGTTGCCGCATCGGGCAAAATACCCTTCATTTCTTTTGGCACTTCACTGCTCAATCTATAAGTAGCTACTCCCATTGCTTTATTGATATTTCTAAACGAGTACTCTACAACAGCGTTGTTTTTCTCTTTACACAGGATAATGCCAATACTCGGGTTTTCATGCGGCAGTTTTATTTTATCATCTAAAAGATTAAGATAAAAATTCAGCTTGCCTGCATATTCGGGTTTAAAGCGCCCTCGTTTTAATTCAAACGCAACGAGACATTGCAAAATGCGATTGTAAAAAAGCAGATCGGTAGAATATTCTTTTTCTTCAAGCTCCAGACGAAACTGGTTGCCAAGAAAAGCAAAACCTTTGCCAAGGCTCATGATAAATTTTTTGATATTCGCTACAATTGCTGCCTCAAAAATCTGCTCGTCTTCGGTATCATCCAACTGCATAAAATCAAACAGGTATTCATCTCTAAACATGTCAAGTGCCGTAGCTTTCATGGTGGATGGTAAAGTAACGGCAAAGTTGCTTGGCATTTTTCCCTGCTTTGTAAAAATCTTTGCTTCTATATGATGTGCCAACGATTCTACGCTCAACATTTGCGCAGCTGCAAACTGCATGTAAAAGAAACGTTCTTTAAGATTTTTACATCTATTCAGCAAGAGCATGTGATGCGTGAAAGTGACAGAGAAGAAATAGTTTAACTGCTCTTGTGTTAAGCTTGTTGTCTTTTTTTGCTTTTCAATTTGGGCCGTTGCCAACGGTCTTTTTGTTTTTTTATTTTTCAATTGGGCAGTTGATGACTGTCTAATTAAATTTTGAAATTGCGCAGTTGATGACTGCGTAATTAACTTTTGTATTTGCGCAGTTGTTAACTGCCCAAATAGTAAACCTGCATATTCATCTGCATATTGACGCATATTTTGCAGGTTTCTTTCTGAAAAACCGCGAAGACCGGGAAGTTCAGCTTGTAAGTCAGCGGCAATTTGTTGCAGCACTTTTGCGCCCCATTTTTCTGTCTTGATTTTCTCGGAAAGCCGTTTACCAACGGAAAGATAAAGCAACAACTGTTCACGGTTTGCCAAACGTGCTGCCTGCACCCGGCTTTTGATGATGCTTTGTTTAAGCTCGGCAATAAAACTTATATAAGAATGTTCAAGAATTTTTTTCATTTTACCTCACCCCCAAACCCCTCTCCTTGAGGAGATAGCTAAAACCCGCGTCCCAAGCGAGTTTCAGATTATTAATAAAATTTTTTATCAAACAATAATGACCTCACCTCTCAGTCTCCTCTCCTTGAGGAGAGGAGAGGTCGAACTTTTATTTATAATGAACTTTGGTAGTAACATATCGTTGTTGAATCTTTATTCTACAGTACAAAACATGCACTTTGCTCTTGCTGCGCAGAGTATCAGCAGTACAAGAGTGCGACGCAACGATGCTCAATCAATGTTACTGTAGCTTGGTACATAAAAAAAATATTTATCATTCTCTGCTTTAAGGTGTCAGACACTCTTCGAGTGTACAGACACCTATTCACCCTGTCTGAACCGTGATTTGCATGATTGAAAGATTAACTTGATTGGTGTTTCATGGTAATCCCTTAATCCTTTCAATCATGGTTCAGACTCCAGTAAGTTTAAAATTTCTTTCAACTCATCTACCACAAATTCCAATTCTGTTATGGCTTCGCCTGCAATGGCAGAAGGTTCGGGTAATTTGTCTGCATCATCGAGTGTTTCATCTTTAAGCCAATTAATATCGAGTTTGTAATCTCTTTCTTTTATTTCAGATATATGAAACTTACGAAAACGACCTTCCATGCCAAGGTCTTTGCGTTGGCTTTGTCCGTTGGCATCTTTCCCATAACATTTTTCAAACTCTTCAAAATGTTTTGCAGTAAGCGGACGGTCCTTTTTTGTGATGCCCTCTACATTGCTTCTTGCATCGAATATCCAAACATTCTCCGTAGGCAATCCTTTTTGAAAGAAGATAACATTTGCTTTTACACCCTGCGCATAAGGCGTAAATGTGCCGCGGGGCAAACGCAAAATGGTGTGCAGGGTGCAATCCTGCATAAGAATTTTAAACACCTCTGCAGCCTTGTCTTCAAACAACACATTATCGGGCAACACAACCGCCGCCCTGCCTCCCGGCTTTAGCGCACTTAAATAATGCTGCACAAAATTCAACTGCTTACTGCTTGTTGTAATGGTAAAATCATCTCGTTCGGGAGCCTGATTTGCTCCCTTTGTTCCAAAAGGCGGATTGGTTAAAATGCAATCGTACTTTTTACCATCGAAAGGTTCGTAAATGGTATCGCCGATTTTTATTTCGGTTGTAACGCCATGCAAAAATAAATTCATCATAGCAAGCCTTGCAGGTCGCGGCACGAGTTCGTAACCATAATACGTTTTGGTTTTTATGCGTTTTGCATCTTCCCTGTCGAGAGCGCCACCCTGCGTTTCATGCATAAGCCAATCATAAGCCAGCACAAGAAAACCGCCTGTGCCACATGCGGGGTCGCATATCGTGAAATCCTTTCGCATTCGTGGGTCGGGCTTCATTACACGAATAATGCTTTTAATCAATTCACGTGGCGTAAAATATTGTCCCGCACCCTTCTTGCCTTCATTGGCGCTTTTTTCAAGCAAGCCTTCAAACGCCTGACCTTTTACATCAACATCCATAGCGCTCCAATCTTCTTCATCAATCATGTTGATGAGGCGTTTGAGATTTACCGGATTTGTGATGCGGGGCATTGCCTGCGTAAAAATTTTTCCGAGTATGCCTTTTTCTTCACGCAGCTTGCGCAATATTTCCGTGTAATGATCGGTGAGGTCGGTGCCGCTCAATGTTTTTAAACTGTTCCAGTTGTATTTCTTGTCAACCTCAATATCTTTTTCGTCTGCCATTTTTAAAAACAGCAGGTAAGTAAGCTGTTCAATGTAGTCGCCATAATCAACTCCATCGTGGCGAAGTGTATGACAAAAGCCCCAAAGTTTATTTACAATATCAGCCATTGCGATTTGCCCCCATCCCCTAAAGGGGAGTTTGATTTTATGATTTGTGATCTACGATTTGCAAATTTGAATAAGAATTTTTATTTCGAATTTTTTTATGAGCCGAGCTGAATCATTCCTATCGAACTTTCGTTGCGTCGCACTCTTCTACAGAGGTAATTACAGCAGCGCGCTTCGAAAATATATTTGCTCACTTCATAGTATTTTTATTCAGCTTTCTTGTAAAAAATTTCCAAGAGTTTTTTCAATTGTTGCTCTTGTTCTGTTGATAAGTAACGCTCCTTCTTAACTAAATAAATTGCTTCCTCAATATCCAAGACTTCGGGCAAAACCCTTCTTAATGAAATCGCCTCTTTTTCGAGAATATATTTTGTTATTGCATTGTGTTCTGCTAATAAAGGAACCACTTCGAAAAAACAAAGTATAACCGGATGTTCAACTCCCAATCGTTCGAAAAATTTTGCTTCATTATCTAACGCCACATCTATTATTTCTTGTTGCAGACTGAAGAAATGGTTTGCCCACTTTGAATCTAATTGTTGAGTTTTTGCAATCTCTTTCCAAATGTGTTGTGGCAAATAAGTCATTTATGCAGCGATTAATTCATTAATATTCGATAATAAAGCTTCCGTGTCTTCGGGAAATAATTTTTTAAAACGGCTCCATCCGCCTCTTTGCTCGAATACAGGCAATTCTTCAAAATCGTTTTTTTCGATTGTGAGGTTTTGAATAAGATGTTCTCTTATGTATGCGACCCATGCAGATTGCTCTGCAGTAAGATTTTTATTCAAGAAAACTTTTTGTATGGCGTTGTCAACTCTTTCAGATACTTCGAGCACAGGTTCATTTTTCGCAACGTGTTTAATGATAGAAATAATATCGGGTAAATGTCTTTTATAAACGAAACTTGCCGCTCTTTTTAAATTCTCTTCCCGAAAATGATGATGTGCAAGCTCCGTTCGCAATTGTTTTAAAACTTCGGTACGCCATTCTTTCGGACGCTCCAAAATAATTTTCATGGCCTCAATTTTGTCTCTGTTATTATTAACGAATGTTGCAAAGGCTTCAAGATATTCAAGAGGCTGTAAATATTTTTCACCTGCTTCAAAAAGTGTTTGAGAACTTACTTCATCCCGAACTGTGTGTGCAACATAGAAATAGGTTTTAGCTCTTCTATAATGAGTAAGCAGCTTTTGAAAATCTTTGTTATTTAAAGTCCTCATTACCGAAACAAAGTTTCTCTTAATGTTTTCCTTGAAATTATCTGCAAAGCTTCCAATATCTCCATCTTGTATAAAAGCGGCAAACTGTGTTCTTGCTTCACTACTCATGTTCCTTTCAATGCGACGAAGACGTTTGATAAAAATGTTTACGTTATAATTCCTTTCTTCATTATCGTTGATTCTTCTTATCACTTCTTCAACAGGAATTACATCGTTTTTTATTTCTTCAAAATCGAAATTGCTCACATCTTTAAAATAGTTGATGAGCGTTCCGTCGAAGCAATCAAAAACAGTAAACTTTGTTTTATGAATATCAATACACAACCTTGTTCCGCGACCAAGCATTTGCTCCCACAATATTCTTGATTTAACCGGACGCAGAAATACAATGTATTCGAGCGCAGGAATGTCAACACCTGTTGAAAGCATGTCAACCGTAATTACAATTTTTGGTTCGGGGCGGTTTCTGAATTTTCTTATTTTTTCAAGAGGTCTGTCAACATTTGCATTGCCGGTAATCTTTGCGATAAAATCATCTCCGCGATTGAAAACGTCTTTGCAGATTGAAACCAAAGTATCAGCGTGTGAGCGTTGGTTAATATCGTTCTGCGCAAAGATTAAAGTTTTTGGAAACCTTCCGTTTTCCTGTTCAAATGCAAGTGCATACTTAGCGATTTCCTGAATAATCTTTTTGTTGCTGTCAGGTGCTGTTATCTTTTTCTCAATATCAGTTGCATCAAAAGAACGTTCATCTTCCAAGCCTTCGATTCTCAACTGACCACTTTCTGTATCGAGTTTACCAACTTGCTCCCCCTCTTTTAAAAAGACGCCCTTAATTCTCACATTCGATTTTATTGTTACTGCATCATAATCTACGAGATAACCGTCAAGCACAGCATCGGTTACCGTGTAACGAAAAACAGGATCGCCGAAGTAACTCACGGTATGCATTGCAGGAGTTGCAGTCAAGCCGATTTTAATTGCATCGAAATATTCAAGCACGTAGCGCCAAACATTTGATTCTTTTGATGTGTAACCACGATGACATTCATCGGCGATAATTACATCAAATGCATGAATGGGAATATCAAGCTTATCTGCATCTGATTCATCATCCTTATCGTTGTCGTTGTTTTCAAAAACGGCATCTTTACCAAGCAGGTTGATTGCCATTCGCTGAATAGTGGAAACGTAAATAAAAGTTTTTGTAGCATCGGGCTTGGTAAGATATTCATTTGGCAAAACGCTCACATCAAACTTTTCTCCTTCTTCCAAATCTTCTTTTTTAAAGCGTTGGCTATATAATTCATATTCTTGGTTCAACTTATTGCCTGCAGGCGTTTCAAAAGCAGCAAAGGCGCTTGAAGCTTGAGCAGCCAAAGCTTTGCGGTCAACAAGAAACAAAATTCGTTTTGCAGTTTTTGATTTCAGCAAGCGGTAAATCATGTTTACGGAAGTAAAAGTTTTACCAGTGCCTGTTGCCATAGCAATCAGCATTTTTCTTTTACCATTAATTATTGCTTCTTCAACGGATGCAATACCATTTATTTGATAAGGGCGCAGATACGGATTATCTGTGGGAGTTTGAAGCAACCAGTTAAATGATTCTGTAACATCTCTGTTGAAAAATTCCCACAAAGCGGAAGGCGAATAAAAATCTTCAAGCGACCTGCTTGTATTTTTTTGATTACGAATATCAAGAAAGAAAACTTGTTCACCGTTTGACGAAAATAAAAACGGAACCATATATTCACCCCAACGACCAACGTTATGAATTACTCCTTTTGCATAACGCTTTGCTTGTTCTAAAACGTTTTGTGCACCAATGCCATACTTTTTTGCTTCAACAATACCAAGCAGTTTTCCGTTTACAAATAACGCATAATCGGCAGGTCCGTTCGCGGTTGGATATTCTTCAACTGCATGATTGGAAAGTGCGGAAGTATTTAATCCAAGATGGTAAGAAATAATCCCCCATTGCAGTCTGCGCAGTTTTGAATCAATTCTTTTTTTTCTTGTAATGTATTCAGGCTCGTTAGACATGTTTAGGATCTCTTAATAAAATTTTGATGCTTCACAAGGGCAATATAGAAAAAAGATTTTGAGTTAGGGCGAGCAAAAAGAATCAAGTTGCTTAAGCTTCAAGGGTAATCGAGTAATTCGCTACTTAAAATTGTAAGAAAATTTTTTTTTATTAATGAGTTAACAAATAATTTAAGGTTGAAAAAAATTAAAATAGAGTATTATTAAGGTATGGATCCTGTAACACTAAAATTAATTCAATTAATTATCACGTCAATTTTCGGCGCTGCAGCAATTGTGTTTGGCTTTATTTTATTTTTAAGAGGGGTCTCGGGAAAAAGCACCATCATAGTTGAAAGAAAAGACATGAAGGGAAAAATAACTAATGCTTCACCCGGTGTGTTTCTTACTATTGCGGGCATTCTTATTTTGTACTGGTCTATCAACAGGACTGTTGAACGATCTGATAAAACAAGTGAAACTACTTCCACGCAATCTAATGTATATGAGCAGTGGCTTGCAAACACTCAAAAGATAAATTCTGGTACCGACTATGGAACCTTGTTGAATGTTCTATTTCCGGCGGGCGGATTTAACGAAAACACTATTATTCCTTCTCATGATTTTACGCTAAACGAATTATCTGATACTTTGTACGGTGCAAAAAAATATTGGAAAATTTTAGCCGCTTTGAATAAGGACAGAGAATATTATTCGTACGATACCGTTTCAGCTAATACTATAATAAAAAAAGGTCAATTAATTGAATACATGACGCCTGCCAAATTTGAGCACACTATACAAAGGGAAACTTTATTAAAAGTGAGAGGGAGTGACATCAAAAAAGTCTATGAAAGAATTATGAATTATGCAGATACTTCAAAAGATGTATGGAATATGGGAACGCTTCACAACTTAGAAAAAAGCATAAAGGATGATTATGAGGTTTCTATAGCGTATCAAGCATATGTTCTTGATGACAACTATACCTTAAATGAGTTAAGCTTAAAATATTATCAGGATAAAAAATTCTATAAAATAATCGAGCTCTTTAATGCAAAAGAATTAAAGAAAGGCATTAAACCTAATGAAGAAATAAAGAAAGGAACGGAGTTGATGATACCTTATGTTACCCCTTAGTAAACAGCTTGAAATTACTCGATCAACTCAGCAGGCTTGCATTTTAGCCCGCAGTTAATTAAACGCTGCGAGATAAAGGGAATTCGCTTTGCAGAAATAACACTGCATTCGGGATTGGTACCTTCAAAGTTATGGATGTTGAAGACCTGCATAAATACAAAATGGAAGCGGAATATTACAAGATTGATGAGACTGCCTGCAACATTGTAAACGAAGCGAAAATAGAACGGCGCAATGTCTGCTCTGTCGGTACCACAACCATAAGAGCACTGGAGAGCAGTTATACATCGCAGAAGTTACTTAAGCCAAGCGAAGGGTGGGCGAATAGTTTTATTCTTCCTCCGTATGAGTTTAATGTAGCCAATGCTTTGGTTACAAATTTCAACCTGCCAAAAAGCAGCTTACTTATTTTAACCACTGCCTTTGGTGGTTATGATCTTATAATGGAAGTTTATAAAAAGGCGATAAAAGACAAGTACAAATTTTCCATTTACGGCGATGCAATGCTGGTGTTATAGGGTACATAAATATTTTTCGTAAAGAAGAAATTATGATTCTTATTACACGTGCTGCTGATTAACATCATTTTTAATTCTGCTTTTCGTTTTGATATTTGTCATGCAACAATTCCTTAATAAAATTTGTTTTATGAAAACGATTTGCATTATTGTTAATGGCATAAGTTTACCTTATAGTGCGACAGATTATGCTATTAAACAAGCTAAAGAAAATTCTTGCAGAATACATGCAATTTTTTTAAAAGGCTCACACGAACCACCAAAGGGCTATGTATATCCAAGCGATTTGAGAACAATAGAAACGGGAATTTCAGATGAAGAATCTGTTCGTGAGGATGAAAAAATTATAAGAGATAGCATGAAACTTGTAAAGGAATTAGTGGAGGATGAAGGCATTTCCTTTACCTCAAGTGTAAAAACAAATATATCCATTGATGAAGTTGTAACGCTGGTAGGTAATGCAGATTTAGTTGTGGTTGATGAAAATTTTGATGAACCGCGTTTGTTAAGTGATGATAAGATATCATTGAAAGAAATAAAGAATTTGCTTCCACGTGTTCACGTAATTCCAGTGAAAGAAATAGCTTGATGTCATTTTTGATACTATAAATTTTTTGCTATGAATAATGAAAATTTTATTGAGAAGTTGGCATCTCAATTGGGTCAAAGTGCTACTGTAAAGAATGTATACGGTGAGCCTATTAAAGCCGGTGACAAAACAATTGTTCCTGTAGCGCAAATTGCCTACGGATGTGGGGGCGGATATGGACACGGCAAAAGGAAAATAGATCAGCAAAAAGAATCTTCTGACACAGATCATGAAAGTGGTGGAGAAGGAGCAGGCGGTGGCGGTGGAATGTTTGCCAAAGCAAAAGGGGTTTATGAAATAACTCCGACATGTACAAGATTTATTCCTGCTTCAGGCGCCAAAATTTTAGCAACAGGTTTGGTGATCGGATTTATTATGCGGGGATTATTATTTTCACGCAAAAGGAAAAAATAATTCACAGACAAGGGAAAGAGATAAATTTGGTGCATTTCGATTTTATTTTACCACCATTGCCATTTGAGGTTCGGCGTACCGGCTGCCTTCAAAAGAGCCTTCAGGAAAAGCTTCATTTAATTGCTTTAGCTCGTCCTCCGGCAATTGAATGTTGAGCGCTTCAAGATTTTCCTGTAATCTGCTTCTTTTTGTTGTGCCTACTAATGGAAGTATATCATTGCCTTGGTGCAATACCCATGCAATGGCTAATTGCGAAGGTGTACACTTTTTTTCATCAGCTATTTTTTTCAATAATGCAATGCTTTTTTGATTGGCTTCAAAATTTTCTCCTGTAAACCGTGGGGCCTGAGCACGAAAATCTGTTGAAGCAAATTTTCCTGTTAAAGTCCCGCTTAATAAGCCACGGCTCAACACGCCATAAGCCACAATGCCCACACCCAACTCGCGGCATACAGGCAGCAATTCTTTTTCAATAACTTTTGTTGCGAGTGAATATTCAACTTCTACAACAGATATGGGATGAACAGCATGCGCTTTTCTTAATTGTTCGATATTTGCTTCGGACAAACCAATATATTTTACTTTGCCCTCTTTTATAAGATCCGCAATAGCTCCAATGGTATCTTCGAGGGGAACTCCGGGAATGATTCTACCGGGTTCATAAATATCGATAACGTCTATATTCAGGCGGGTAAGAGAATAAGCTGCAAAATTCTTTACTGCTTCGGGTCGCAGGTCAAAACCAGAAAATCCTCCCGAAGGAGTGCGCAGTCCGCCGAACTTTACACTGATGACTGGCTTATCGCTTCTGTTCTTTAAAGCTTCTCTTATCAGCAATTCATTGTGCCCTGAACCATAATAATCGGCAGTGTTTAAAAAATTAACCCCTGCATCTAACGCGGCTTTTATGGTTTCAATGCTTTCCGCATCATTTCTGGTTTCCTTTGTTCCGTAAAAATCGCTCATGCCCATGCAGCCCAAACCAATCGCAGAAACTATTGCGCCATTTTTGCCCAATTGTTTTGTTTGCTTATTCATAGATAAAAATTTGCACGCAAAGTTCTGTAAGAGGTTGTCCTTAAAATGGTGAAGAGTTCAGTTTTTAGTGCGAAGTTTTGATTTTTGATATTTTCTTATCACGGCAGACTGCCTGTATTCCTTTGGGGTTATACCCTCAAAGTGTTTAAAGAATTTAGTGAAGTTGGAAGGGTCGAAAGTAAGTGTGCGTGCAATATCTGAAATGGACTTGTCGGCTTCAGCAAGCAGTTCTTTTGCTATGCGCATTAATTTTTCTTCATAAAAATCACACGGAGATTTGCCTGTTATTTGCTGTATAGTATTGCTTAAATGTGTAGCATGTATATGAAGTATTGAGGCAAGGTCATTTATTTCAAATGTTTTTTCAGCCCTGCCTTCTTTCAGTTCTGTCAAATGCTTATCCAGTTCACGGATAAATTCATTTACAATTTCATGTTGCCGCAAAGAAATTTTATCAGCCATATTTACATTATTTGAAGATGGACGTGCAAGTTAAGATAGGTCATAATCAGTGTACAGTTTTTATTTGCATTTGCTGCTGATATTGTCTCAGTTTCCAAATAAAATCATGATTATATTTTTTGAGAAGGATATAAAAAGCAATAGCCATTGAAACCGTTGCAGGAAATGCAGAGCCAACACCAAGCGGTGCAATTGCCAAACCAAAAATAATTCCACCAATACAAGCAAGTTTTGTCTGCTTGTTATTTAAAAATAAACCGATAAAAATCATAAACTGTCCTACGGCAATAGTAAATACAAATGGTGTGATGTAACGTGAGAAAAACCCATTGATAAAATCTCTGTAAACAGGGAGCGCATCAAGCTTGGCGTAAGTAAGATAGATTTCAGGTGTTCGTATTGCAGATGTTGAATTGAAATAACTTGCCCATAAAAAGAATGCTGCTAAAAAAATTCTTGTCCACATTGGTTTTTTTATCGCACCAATTATCGTTAAACCGAAAACGATATTTGAAATGATATATGGAATGAACCATTCTTTTAAAGCTTCCATGACTACTTATTTTAATGATAATTAGAGTTGAAAAAATGATCTCTAATCAGAGAGAGGATTTGTATTGGTATGTTGACTGTAAAAATTTATTTTATTCTTTTAAGAATTTCGTTGTTTGTGTGTGACCAGCTTCGTCAAAAATGCGCAACATATATACACCAGGTTTGAGTGAGGTAACATTTAATTTTAATTGATTTGCATTTATCGTTTGTTTACTCTGCACAAGTTTACCTGACAAATCATAAATATTTATGCTTGTATTTTTCCATCCTCTGACATTTATAATAATATAGTCTTTTGCCGGATTCGGAAAAATGGATAATTCATTATTGGAAACAGCATTTGAAAACCGCTGTCGCGGTGGTGCTTGCACCATTTGGGCACCCATTTGCAAACTGGTATCTATACAGCCGAGACCAAGGACACCACCCGGTCTATAAACAGCAATCGCTTCTGATTGTGCAAGTATCCATAAATTACCAAGGGTGTCAATTGAAAGACCTTCGACCTGTTTATGTGGCAAAGGAGATGAGCCTTCTAAAAACGTTGTCCATTTTCTTCCGTTAAATATGGAAATACCGCCATAATATGGCCATGTGGAAATGTTATATGCACCGATATAAACTTTGTTATTTGCAATTTTAATAGTGGACACATGATCCGCTGCAATACCGTCCTTCGCACGGTTCCAGTTTGTCCATATTCTCCCGTCATATCGCCATGCTCCCTCCTGCGTGGCAAGCCACATGTTACCCAAAGGGTCAAAAGCAATATCAAAAACATAAGTTATTCCAACACTGCTTAGATTAATTGTTGACCACACACCTTTTTTATAAATCTGAATTTGGCCATCTTCGCCGAGATAGAGATTCCCTTTATTATCATGCCCCATACAGAATGGGTTTCGTTTTATATCTGCACCCAATAAAAACTGTGTCCATTTATTGCTTGCATGATCATACATAAAAATGTTACCAGCCCAAGTTCTGAAAAATACTTTATCATTTGTTGCAGGCTCTGCTTCCTGTATTGACTGGAAGAGCGGAAAGCGTGTGTTTGTGTCGCTCCATGTTTTCCATGCGCCATAGTTGCTGTAATCGCCCCCCGGTATTTGTACGGCATAACCATAAGTACCATCATACGTCATCCAAATATCTCCATGGCTATCCTGTATTACTGAAGTTCCAATCGTTGAAAAAGTTTCAGGTATGGGAAAAAATCCTCCATTCCAGGGGCCGTACACTTCCCATGCAGGACAATCAAATACTTGTATGCCGCCATTGCCATTAGCAAACCATTTATTATTATTGGCATCTACGAAAACATCTTCGTTGAAATATTCAGCAAGACCTGTATTGTAACGTGTATAATTCTTCCATTCTGTTCCATCATATTTACTGATAAAGCCAATTCCTGCGGTCCAGAAATTTCCATCTTTATCTATATAATCATCAAATACAAGGTTGTCGGTATAATGTGTTTGCCAGTTGCTTCCGTTATAAGTAAGAACAGTGTATGCCACATCTGTCAGGATTATTTTTTTACCTCTTATGAATAATTGGTCTGAATTAAAATTTGGAGGCCACCCAGCTTTGCTTACATGTGACCATTTTGTACCATCAAAAATATCAATGGTGTTATTTGAAACACACCATACGCGGTTAAGGGAATCAATTTCTACATCAGAAGTTGACGAGCCAGACAAACCTGAATTTTGATGATTATAAACAGTCCAGTTAACACCATCAAATTTTATCAATCCCTTGTCTGATGCCATCCACTTGATGTTATTTTTATCTACAGCAATGTTTCGAACATTCGGTGTTGGCAAACCGGAATTGGAAGTGGTGTAAGATACCCATGAGGTTCCATTAAACCATGAAACAGCACCCACATTAATACCACCAAACCCACTGGCTGTAATCCACATGTTATTGTTTTTATCTGCAGCCATCCCCGTAACCTGGTCGTATTTTAAAGCGGAATTGGCAGTAGTATATTGTGTCCATTTTGTATTATCATAGGTAGCTATTCCGTGATCAGTACCAACCCATAAACGATCAGTAAGATCAAATGCTATTTTCCTGACTCTTGCATCAGGCAGATAGCCATCATAGCTCCCCCAATCAGTAAAAATGTTTCCATCATAGCGAACGACGGAACCCTGTTCCCAAATTATCATGAAGCCTCCCATCCAAACATTACCAAAACGATCTCCGTTTAGAGTATAATGATAATCTCCTGCGATGCCAGTTTTATCTGGGCGTATATAGTACCATTCCGGACTTTTCGATACCACTAAATTGTGTGTTTTTACTTTTGATGCATCATTATTTGCATTACGTGTAATTAAAACACCGGCTTCAGCATGGGCATTTCTTGAACCTAACAAATCATTAGGAACTTGCGCAATTACATTGCTTGTATAACCAACAAGTGCTGTGCACAACAGGGGTAATAACTTTTTCATGGTAATTAGTTTATTGTTTCAATCACCCTGTTTATAAACAAAAAAAAATAAACGGGTGGCAGGTAAAGATTATAAAGAAGATAAATTGACGGGAGTATTTGAGATATAAAAATATACATGTAAATACTAAAAGAACATGACAAGAGTCAGAAGTGGAAATGATTCTCGTCATTTATACTGTTAAAGATTGTCTTTGGGGGACGGCTAATTAAAAGAACAGAAAAGAAATTTTCGGGGTATTATTATTAATTTATTGATAAGACAAATTTCAAGGCAAAGAAGGGAAGCCCGATTGCATCGAGATTGTTAACTAAAGATCGAATGATTGGTATCAGAAAATAACTGCCAACTCTTTTGGTGAAGTTTTTGCGTGACGTGATTGAGCATCGCGCTCGGCATATCGTTTAATTGTTTTGAGTTGAACTGCTTCCATTATGCTATGAACAGGTGGATAAACTATCGTACCCATTAGCCATTCTTTCCATTCGGGAGACATTTTCATTTTTGCACGTGCAACCAAACGTGTTGCATCTTCACCAATAGGCTCCAATGTAAACGACCATGTGCTTTTGAAAAATTGTTCGGCAGTTTTTGCTTCTCCACCGATTACAAAAAACTTTTCGTGTTCAATTTTATACACTTCAAAAAAACTGTCTTGGTTGGGAGTTGCGGCTAATCTATCGCCGACTTTCCTGTCATCCCATTTGCTCACCTGATGGTCGGTGCTTGGAACACCTGCATGATCGAGCAAATCAATACTGTACCAACCTGCACGATCACAACCCAATTGCATCAGGTATTTCCATACAATATATGCCGGCGCTTCTATATTGATGTGATGAGTGATGGAATATTTTGTGTCAGGAATTATTTCATCACCGGGTAAATATTTTGTACTATCATCCGGGAAAACAAATGTGCCCAACTCTTTCTCCAAATGATTCATCAACGTGTGACGAATCAATTTTGAAAAACTTCCAATAATGTGATAATAAATATTTAGTTTTTTCCAACTGTCATGATCTGTTGCAGTAGTTCTTAGTTCAAAGCAAATAGTACTTCCCGTTAGGTAAGCGTCAACACTTATTGCCCATGCAAGTTTGCCCCAACCGGGTTCATCAAAATCTCTGAAATCTTCGAGCTGCAAGTCTTTAAAAGCAATATCAACATGCCAAAATTTTCCTACCGCTCCCACTACAACTTCTTTGCCCGGTTCTTCATGAATAATCATAAATCCTTTTCCGTTTGCAGCAATTTGATCAAGCCCAATTCTGCTATCGTGGTGCGCAGGCTTATCATGATGAAAAATATCTGCGATGGTTCTAAGATTAAATAAAAAACGCACCCAAGGAACAGAAGACATATCGTAGTGACGTGCTAATTGCCATGCATCTTCCGCTTGTGCTTGCACAAAAATGCGCATGGTTTCTGTATGGTGCGGATGAGGAAGATAATTTTGAATAGCTCTCATAAGAAGAACGGTTTTATAATTGATTACTACGGAAAATAATTTAAGCCATTTCACCGGCGATTCCTTAATTACTGATGCGCAATAAACACAGGTATATCTATATTCTTTAAAATAATATCGGCAGTGCTGTAGTTTAAAAGTTTTCTTCTTCCATAAGCACCCATTACAAGCAACTTATTTTTTGTGGCGACAAGTTTTTTAAAAAGCTCTTCATCTGCTTCACCGTTTAAAACTTCTATGTGTACTGCATTGTAATGTGTCATGAGCCATCTCTTTAATTTATCACTTTCAGTCAGCACATCAACATCTTCCGAAGCTATTTGTACAAGGGTAATCTTTGTTTCTTCTAAAGCAGGAAATAAATAACTGAACTGCTTTATTGCAAACACAGAGGACTTGCTGCTATCATAAGCAAAAATTACTTCATCAATACTCCCGAATTTCCATGGGGCAACAATTACAGGGCATTCGCTGTGTGCCAATAAATCTTTTACAAAACGGGAAGGTATTTCATCCATCTTTTCTTCGCGGAAAGATATTGTTGCGTCGGTTATTATCAAATCTGAAAAACGGCTCTCTTTTAGTGCAGCATCAAGTGCAGCGCCCTTAACATATTGAAGTGTGCAATTAACATTGTGCTGTTTACACACATCTTTAACCGACCGTATGCTTTCTTCAAGAATTGCGGAGTTGTTGAAATCAGAATTATCTTCTTCATCTCCGACCGGCAATGTGGCATACGCTTTTTCAGGTTGTTCTATCAACAAACCATAGATACGTGACTTTGTTAAACCGGCTATGTACGCGGCAAACTCAATGCTCGATGTATTTAAGCAAAGAGCATTTTGCACAAGTAATATCTGTTGCATAAAAGGATTTGATTTAGAATAACTAAGATAAGCATGGCAACAACGGCTAAAAGTGATGGCAATCAAAAGAAGAAATGATTGTAATCAGAAATTAAGTCTTATGTAGTAGCCTTACATCCGCTCATAGCATTATAATTGATAAAAAGGCGGATCATACTTTTCAAATCGCCCCGTTTTTTCCGTTAGTTTAATGCGATATACAATCCCCTTTACTTTATTAAAATCGGAAGGCGGAAATGGCCACTGTGGCGTTATTTTAACTGTTTGGCTTGTGATAATAGGCAATGTTCTGTCGAGCAGTTGTTGAATTCCTTTTTTTCTTTCTTCCGGATCGGTAAGTTCCTCAAATTCTCCCCATGCAATCACGCTTTTCCAGTTTGCCATGTTCTCCATTGTATCAACTTCGAAACACACTTTTGGATTTTCCCGCATCATACGAATCTTCATTCCCTCGTAAGTGTGACCATAAATGTATATACCATCATACGCATAACTAATCGGAACAACATAGGTAACATTATTTGCATGACATGCTAATCTGCCAATGATTTGGTGGCGAAGCACTTTTTCTATTTCGTATTTATCAAGGTTTCCAAACATGGTTTTAAAATTTTTATAAAAATAAGAGACCAGCACCGGCAGAAACATGATTATGGTTATCATAAAACATGATTTAATTCAGCAAAAAAACTGATGTTCCGATGTTTATCGCTCATTATTAACTGAAATATTACACACGCCGCTATCTGATTACACTCACTTATTTGCTTGTTCGCCATCATTTATTTTTCTATGGCTGATGAAATAGATTTGACAACTTAAACAAGAAGCCATGCCAACGGAGACTTACATTGAAGAAAACTCAATAACAGGATTAAGAAATCTTTTGCCTTCTGTTTCTATCATTGAGCCATTTCAGCCGATGATGTCATCAAAATCAGATATTGAATGCAGGTTAAAGCTTGCTATAGAAAAAGCAGAGAAAAAATTAATGGCTAAGTATCCGATGGAAAAAACGCTCCCTGTAATAATCAAGCTGCATAACCTTGTTCATAATCTTAATTACAACACGCACAAAAAAAGTATTGCCATTTTTGCTTCGCCCGTTATAGAAAAAACATATTATTTCGATATTTCTGTTGAAGAAAGAATTGTGACTGATGAATTCAAGATAAGAGATATTATATGCAGTAAAAAACAAAACACAGAATATCTCGTGTTCTTGTTAAGTGCAGAATGTTCCAAAATGTATTTAGGCAATAACGAAAAGCTTACTTTGATTAAATCAAATGTTCCTGAAAATATTGCCGCATATAAAAACGACATACCCGAAAGAGTAAGTAATTTTTCTGATCCTGATAAGCGCAAGGAAATATTGCTCGACAAATTTTTGCATCACATGGATGAAGGGCTGTCGCTTGTATTAAAAGCCTATAATTTGCCTGTCTTTGTTATGGGAGCTGAAAAAGTTTTAGGGCACTTTAAAAAAATCACGCACAATGCAGATATGCTTGTAGAGTTTATTCACGGCAGTTATACCGATGCATCTGAAGCACAAACCCAGGAAATATTAAAGCCTTATTTGCAAGACTGGAAAAATATTAAGCAACAAAATATTTTGCTTGAGCTTGCAAAAGCGACCGATTATGAAAAGGTTGCTTATGGAATGGAAGAAGTTTTGGAAAGCCGCCCTGCATAAGAATTGCAGGCTGCTAGTAGTGGAAAAAGATTTTGTTTATCCGGCTTATGTAAACACAAATCTTAATGTAGGACATCAAATCGGTTCTTTCTTCAATAATCCTTTTTATATAAAAGATGCAGTGGATGAAGTAATAGAAAAAATATTACAGAACGGCGGTGATGCAGAGTTTGTTGAGAACGATGTATTGACGGATTATGGACGAATTGCGTTAATTCAATACTATTGATTTTTTATGAGCCCGGCTGCGTTGCTACTATTGAACTTCTCTTGCGTCGCACTCTTGTAGTGTTGAAAACTTTACTAAACATTTTACTTCGAGTCTCAAAACCGTACCTCTTTCTTCTCCAAACCCTGATTAAAATCAACCTGCATTACAACCACAGTCATCTTTTAAATTTCCTTTTCTGCCCAATTTTATTCATTAATACACTTGTTATGAAAACAATCATTGCACCAACAGATTTTTCTGCAGTTTCCCTTAATGCAGTAGACTATGCCGCTGATCTTGCAGTGGCAATAAACGGGGATTTGTTACTGCTGAATGTAGTACAGATGCAGGTTACAGCAGCAGCTATTCCTGTAACGGAATTTGAATACGAAGAGATGACAAATGCGTCACAACAGGAACTTGCTGTGCTTGCCAGCCAGTTGCTTTTACGCACAAAAAGCAAAATAAATATTGAAACCAAAATAATGATGGGAAGCGTAGAGCATGAGTTGGAGGAGATTTGCAAACGCAAAAAACCATTTGCTGTTGTAATGGGTACAAGAGGAGCAGGTGCAGTTGAGCGGTTTTTTATCGGCAGCAATACTGTTTTCGCAGTGAACAATTTGCCTTATCCGGTTTTGGTAGTGCCTCAAAATGCATCGTTCAACGGTTTAAAAAAAGTTGCGCTCACATCAGACCTCAAAGAAATTCATTCAATGAAGCCTGTGGAAATTTTGAAAGAATGGCTTCAGGCTTGTGAAGGTAAACTTGAAATCATCAATGTTGCTGAAGATGATAATTTTAAAGCTGCTGCTGTTCCTTCTTCAGTTTCCTTGGAAAATGTATTCTCTGAATTTCAGCCGCGATTTTCTTTTGTTTCAAAAGAAAATGTAGAAGAAGGCGTGTATAAATTTATCGAAGAAAATAATCCGGATTTGCTGGTGGTCATCCCTAAGAAGCATGGTTTATTGGCAGGAATATTTCATAAAAGCAAATCAAAACCTTTTATTCTTCATCCGCATATTCCTGTTCTTTCAATTGCAGAATAAGATTCAATATTTCCTCACACAAGGGTCTCATAGTTTCTATTTTCGTTACGTACAATTAAAAGCACTATGGAACAAACCGCCACCGACCGAAAACTTTTTTCGAACAATATATTTGAACCGCCGCCGGGCTCATTGATGGAACAGCAAATTTTTGCGAACCTTCAAAACGATTTCAGCAAACAGTTCGACTGTTGTTTTCCCGACAAACTTGCGCCGAAAACAATTGTTATTATTCCTTCGCTTACGCTCGATGCACAAATGCTTCGAAAGATACGCGGTCATTTGTATTATGAAGAACGGATGCTTTGCATGTTGCTTCTTTTGAGAATGCCTCTAACAAAAATCATTTTTGTAACAAGCATTCCAATTGACCCTGCAATCGTTGATTATTACTTGCATCTGCTGCCCGGCATAACGGGCTTTCATGCACGTGAACGGCTTACGCTAATGAGTTGTTACGATGCTTCTGCAAAATCGCTTACAGAAAAAATTTTGGAGCGTCCACGTTTGATTGAAAAAATTAAACAACATATTCCTGATAAGGATGCAGCACATCTTTCCTGTTTCAACATAACAAGGTTCGAAAGGACACTTGCTGTAAAATTGGGTATTCCGCTTTATGGTGCAGACCCTGATTTACTTTATCTCGGTACAAAATCGGGAAGCAGAAGATTGTTCAAATCTTGCGGCATTGCTGTACCTGATGGCTATGAAGATTTAAAGAATCGCAAAGAAGTACTTGAAGCATTGGCAAATTTGAAAAAGAAGAATCCATCACTGCAAAAAGCAGTTATAAAAATGAACGATGGTTTTGGTGGTGAAGGAAATGCGGTGTTTGATTATAACAACATTGAAGTGAGCAGTACATTGTTTCAACAACTAGAAAACGCATTGCCACATCGCTTGAAAATTGTAGCGGCTGATGTAAATGAAAAGCTCTACTTCGAAAAATTTGACACAATGGGTGGTGTAGTGGAAGCGTTTGTCGAAGGTGAACTTAAAGCTTCTCCATCTGTTCAATGCAGAATAACACCGTTGAAGCAAACAGAGATTATCAGCACGCACGACCAGTTGCTTGGCGGCGCAGACAACCAGGTTTTTCTCGGTGCATTCTTTCCTGCATCGGAAGAATATAGCGCAGACATTGCAAGAACAGCACGGATTATTTCTGACGAGCTTGCATTGCAGGGCGTGCTCGGCAGATTCTCGATTGATTTTATTTCTGTAAAAGAAAACAACAAGTGGAAACATTATGGCATTGAAATAAACCTGCGCAAAGGCGGCACCACACATCCTTATCACATGCTGCGATTCTTAACGGATGGCACATACAATGCACACACGGGTGAATACTATACTGCAGGCAAAAGCAAGCGATTTTATTTTGCTTCTGATAATGTATGTAGCGAACGTTACAAAGGTTTAACGCCTCAAGACCTTATTGATATTGCAACCTTTCATTCTCTCATCTACGATGCCACAACACAGGAAGGTGTTATGTTTCATTTGCTCGGTGCTTTGTCGCAATATGGAAAGCTTGGTGTGGTTTGTATTGGTCGCAGCCGCGAAAAAGCTTGGCAACTTTATGAGAAAGTTATTTATGTGCTCGATTACGAGTGCAGTTAATTAATACATCACAAATGGAAGTTAATGAAGCTTTGTTCACTCTTCTGCCACTGCGCTCAACGCGGTAAATTAGTGAACAGGACTGCCTAATGCCGAATAAGGAACAAAGCGTGCAAGTGAGTGACACAACAAAAGCTTAATAGCAGCAACACAGCTAAGTACATAAAACCACTCACTTTTTTATCCCTTGTACATTATAATACAGGCAAGATTAATCACTGCTGAATTAAAATATTAAACAAACTAATACATCGAATCTTGCAACAAAAAACCCCGTAGTGAAAAACGGGTTCTTAAAAATTAACTTACACTAACGGATGAAATCTTTTGATTGGGACTTATGAAAAGGTCTTTTTTAAACCATATACGCTATGCAGCTATGGCACAGTAAGCATGCAAAGAACTTTTAGCTTTCTATCTTTGCAGCGCATAAAATATTTCGCAAGCAAGTGAAAAGAACAATCAGGTATTATAGAATTTTATGGCTCAAATATGATTTACCGGCAGGGCTTTCAGTTTTTCTTGTTGCACTCCCGCTTTGCTTAGGAATTGCACTGGCATCGGGAGCACCTCTTTATTCGGGGCTTCTTTCAGGCATCATTGGCGGGCTTATCGTTTCACTTATCAGCGCGTCACAATTAGCAGTTTCGGGACCCGCTGCAGGATTAACAACAATCGTTGCCGCTTCGATAATTTCACTCGGCGACTATAAAATTTTTCTTCTTGCAGTTATTGTTGCAGGTTTGTTTCAGCTTATCCTTGGGCTTTTGAGACTCGGCTCCATTGCAAATTATTTTCCTTCATCAGTCATCAAAGGAATGTTAGCCGCAATCGGCATCATTCTCATTTCAAAACAAATTCCTATTGCATTGGGCTATGACCAACCTGATTTTTGGACAAGTGGTTTTCTCAATCTTTTTTCTTATAAAAATTTTTTCGGCAACGTTAACAGCTTTAATCAGCACATCACAAGAGGAGCTATTCTTATTACACTTGTTTCAATCGTTGTTTTGGTAGTGCTTCAACTTCCGTCATCAAAAAAACTTAAAGTAATTCCTGCACCGCTGTTAGTTGTTATAATCGGTATCATCACTAATATTATTTTTATCCCGATGGTTATCGGGACTTCTTCCGGTTTTTCACTTAAACAAACACAGTTGGTAAGTATTCCTTCGAATGTTTTTTCAAACATATCTTTTCCTGATTTTACAAAATTCTTTTCCAATAAAGACATTTGGAAAGATGGATTAATTATCGGGCTGCTAGCATCACTTGAAACTTTGCTTTGCATTGAGGCAATTGACAAGTTAGACAAGCGAAACAGGGTTACACCTGTAAACCGGGAGTTGATTGCACAAGGCATTGGCAACATTATATGCGGATTGTTGGGTGCAATCCCAATAACGGCAGTTGTTGTAAGAGGTTCAGCAAATGTTGATGCCGGCGCACGAACAAAGCTTTCTTCCTTTACGCATTCGCTTTTTCTTTTGCTTGCTGTTTTATTTGTGCCGTTCCTGCTCAATAAAATTCCTTATGCTTCACTTTCTGCAATTCTTTTTGTTACAGGTTACAATCTAACAAAGCCGAAGTTATATCGCAATATGTGGAGTTTGGGATTAAAACAATTTCTCCCGTTTATAATTACCATCATTGTAATTCTCTGTACTGATTTGCTGATTGGTGTAAGCATCGGGCTTTTAATTTCTGTCTATTATATCGTTCGTAACAACTTCAAAGCAGAATATAAAATCACAGAAGCATTTGATAAAGGCGTTGATACTTATTTAATCAAGCTTAACAGCAATGTTACTTTTTTGAATAAAGTGAATTTGCGCAAAGCGTTGGACGAAGTTCCCGAAAACAGTGTACTTACAATTGATGGCAGCGAGTGTAACTTTATTGATTACGATATTTTAGAAATTATTAGCGAGTATGACGGCAAAGCACACGACAGAAATATTAAATTGATCTTAAAAGGAATTGAGAAGGTAAATGTGACGGCAGTTCATTAACCGGAAATTATTATCCGATAGATGGTGTATTCATGTTTCGATGCTAAAACCAATAACTGACGAAAATCAATTTTGTTAGTGATTCGAAACATTGAATAAAGAAAATAAACGAGCCATTTTCGTGGGAACTAATCACCCATGAGAATGGAATTCATCAATAAAGTTGTAAAGATGTTGAGAATAAAGTCTTTAAAGCAGTCCCTTATTTTCTATAGATAAGTTATACAGCAACAGTTAAACTTTCCATTTTCACTTCGGAAACCTAAAAGCTTGGTTACAAAACCGGGCTTTTTTGTTTATAAAAGCATTTGTTTTTGATGCTTTTAATTCTTGCAGAAAGGGATGGGATATTTTCTTTTTCAAGTTGATTCAAGATGAGCTTATATTCTTGCTTTCGCCCTTCATCTTTTTTCAATAACTCATAAAGTCCGTGAATTGAATTTACCCTTACAATGCGGGAATTGGTTTTATCTTTTGCCCACCCTGTCAGTATATTCCAACTCGTATTCAATTCCTCTTTATTCAATTCCAAACGCGGAAGTAATAGAGCCAAATGCCATTTGAGTTCTTTATTCATTGCAGCATTACACAATTTAAAAATTGCCGCCTTATGTTTTTTAAGATATGAGGGATGTTTGATAGTGATTTTTTCAACTGCATCGGCGGCTCGCATAACAACAATTCTTTCGGCATCAAACATGCATTCGAATAGTTTATTAAATTCAGCTTGATTATTGATGTTTTGAATAACAGTGTTTACTTTACCGATTGAACGTAAATCGCCGCCTCGTAATTTTTTATGGTCTTGTCTAAATCGAAACGATTTTACTTCTTGAATCGTTAAAAGAGGTTGGTGCTCTTCCATCATTACTTCAGAAATTTCATTAAAAATAGGATGGCATTTTTAAAAACAAAATATAAGGTAAGAGTATAATTAAAACGATATATTTCTATATCAAATTTTTGTAGTGATTTTATTCTATTGTTTTTAAAATTTTATTTATACTTTTTTCGCGTTGTTGTTCAGTAAGATATTTTACCCTGCTGATACGGGTTAATTTTACCGGAGAAAAACCGCAGAATTCAAGAGTAGCTCTTTTTATGGTATTAGCATCACTGTTTCTGTATTGCCACCAGATCCACCAACGAGGAGCGTCACAGGTCGTTATAACATGAGCTGATCTTCCCTTTAGAAGTTTATCCCACAAAGGATCTTTTGTATGATACTTGTAAGCAAAACCGGAATAAAGGGTTCTGTCAAGAAAGCCTTTAAACAGAGCGGGCACAGAACCCCACCAAAGAGGATAGAAAATTACCCATTTATTGCACCACAGGATGTTTTCCTGAGATTGCTTTAAGTGAGGTTCCAATTCTTGAACGATTTTATGTCCCTTCCAGAGAATCGGGTCAAATTGCATTTCACCCAAATTTTGCCTTCTTACTTTGTGTCCTTTATTTTTAGCTGCGTTTTCATAAGCATCGGCAAGTCTCCCATTGAAGGAATCTTTGTCAGGATGAGCGAGAAGGATATAAATTTTCATATCAAATTTTTGGAGTTATCCTATATCATTGCCTAAAAGAAACAGAAGGAGCAACGCTTTCCACCTTGTTCACATATTGAGTGGATGGATAGTCAAGGAATAATGTTGTCATAACGACTTCTTTGCTTCAGATTGTAATTTTTCCATCCGCGATTTCCACAATGCGGTCTCCGCGGTTTGCGAAGTCTATATCATGTGTAACGGTAATAATCGTGTTGCCTTTATTACGTGAGATGTCTTGTAAAATATCAAATACAATTTTTGAATTGGCGCTATCGAGATTACCTGTTGGTTCATCTGCCATAACGATAACCGGGTCGTTGATAAGTGCACGTGCAATTGCAACTCTTTGCTGCTGACCGCCCGATAATTTTCCCGACGGTTTGTTTGCAAACGCATCCATTCCCATTATACTTAATTTCTCCATTGCTTTTTCTTTAATCACCTCAAAACTGTATTTGCCAAGTTTGCGTGCAGGTATCATTACATTTTCAAGCGCCGTAAACTCCGGCAACAAAAAATGAAATTGAAAAACAAAACCAATATTTTCATTTCTGAAGCGCGCAAGTTCATTCTGACTTTCATCTGTCACTTTTGTTCCATTGATTGTAATGCTTCCTTTGTAATCTGTATCGAGTGTGCTAAGCAAATAAAGCAGTGTCGATTTACCGCTTCCCGATTTGCCAATGAGAGCAACAAATTCGCCTTTGCTTACAGATATGGAAACATCTTTAAGCACATGAAAACTTTCGGGCTCATAAAAATATTTATCGAGATGTTCTGCTTTTAAAATTTCAGCCATAACGCCCCCTTACCCCCTAAAGGGGGGAATATAATATTTGCAAATGACCCGCCTTGCTGAATAAAGTTCAGAATGCGCAAGTGAGTGAGACAACCAAAGCTTCATAGCAGTAAATAGTTAAGTACATAAAAAATCATAACGCGAAATTTTTTATTGAAGGATATATGTCAGACACTTTTAAAGTGTCAGACATCTATCAATTTTTTATCCTCTCAATATTGCAACAGGGTCAATACGCGATGCTTTTACTGATGGCATAAAGCCTGCGAAAAAAGTCGTAAGTATTCCAAACACAATTCCAAAAATGTAATATGCAGGTTTAAACAAAACAGGGAAATATTTCCATGCAATTTCTTCGTTCTCCGGAAAAGGCACTCTCGATAACAGGTACGACAGCACAAAGCCGAGCATAATGCCGGTGAGTGCACCGATAAAACCAATGATTAATGATTGCGATAAAAATATTTGCACAATATCTCTGCGTGCAAAACCCTGTGCTTTTAAAATGGCAATATCTTTCATTTTGCTCGCAATGGTCATGGTCATAATATTATAAATGCCAAAACCTGCAACCACCAGTAAAGTAAAACTCACAACATAAGTCAGCATATCGCGAATAAAATCACCTGCCATTGCCGCTGCATTTGCTGTTTGCCAATCATCGGTTTTGTAACCATATTTTTTATACATCATTGCAGCTTCGTTTGCTGCAAGCTTGTTGTCTTTTAGTTTTATATTGATGTCGGTTATGTAGCTGCGTTCTTTGTTTAATAATTGTTGCACGCTTGAAAGATTTACATAACTCTTTACATTATCAACCACGCCCATGCCTATTTGAAACATCCCCACAATTCGAAAACGCATCGTGCGTCCCGAAGGCGTTGCAAGTGAAATAAGGTCGCCTGTTTTTACATTGAGTTTTTTTGCAAGCCCGGTACCCATGATGATGCCATTATCTGTTGTAAGAAGATTTTCAGGCTTGCCATCTGTCATCTTCTTTTCAAGTTCATAAAGTTTTGTTTCTTCTGTAATATTTACCCCGTCAATGTATCCATTGATTTGAACGGGTCCATAGTTGTAAAACACTTGTGTGCTCAACAATGGCGAAACAGCGACCACAAGCGGGTTTCGTTTAATGTCGGTAATTATTCCATCTGCATTTTTTATATTAAGTGTTATTTCTTTTGGTTTTGGATGATGCACAACAACCATCTTGCCCGAATCTTGGAAATATTCTCCTGCAATCGAGACGGAATAATCTGTTTTTACATCGTTATGAATGCGAATGTCAGGCGTTGAAGCAAGCATAGTATCTTCAATGTATTTATTTACTCCTTCCATAAAACTTATCATCACGAGAAACATAGCAATACCGAATGTTACACCAAGTATGGCAACTATTGTTTGTTTTTTTCTTGAAAGCATTTGCGTTTTTGATATGTCGAAGTTTACATTCAATAGCATGGTTTATTTTTTAGCCGGAACGATAACCTCTGATGCTTCATTAAGTCCCTGCAATATTTCAACTTCATCGAGTGAATGAATTCCTGTATGTACAGCGATTGGTTTTTGTCTTCCATTTTGTTTTATCTGCACGCTGTCATCAGCAACCAATGCACTGCGCGGAATTACAAGCACATTGCTTTTTTTCTGAATGATAATATTTGCTTCAACCGAGCTATGTATAAAGGGCTCCTGCAAACTATCAGTAAATACAGCATCTACACGGAAAGTTTGGTCGCTTTCATTCATCATGGGATAAATGTGTGTAACAGCAGCATGATAAATGTTGTTGCCTGTTATGTCCGTTTTAAGCAATACCTCCTGACCGGTTTTTATTTTATCAATATCCTGCTGATCTACCGAAAGCTTTAGAACCCGTTGTGACGTTTCACCGATTAAAGCCATTACATCATTAGGCTTTACTGCTTCTCCGGTTTCTTTATATGTTTGAAAAACGGTGCAATTTGTTTCACTGCGGATAAAATAATTGTTCAAATCTGTTTGCGCACTTGCCAGCTGACTCTCGGCATTACGAAGCGAAACTTTTAAATCATTAATTGTAGAATAATATTTTTCCTCTGCAGATCTTTGCTGATTTTTTGAAATAATATAGTTGGTATAAGCTGCATCAACGTTGCTCTGCGTTCCGATGTCCTGCTGTAAAAGATTCTTCAGGCGAAAATATTGCGACGAATCGTTATTGAATTTGGTCGCCGCGCTTTGCATAGCAAGCTTTAAGTCATTAAGAATGGTTGAATGTGCCGAAAGATTTGCCCTTGCATTTTCGTAGGTACTGCGTGCCGCTTCAAACTTTGCAGCAGGTGCATCGTTCTTTAATACATAAAGAATTTGGTTTTGAGTTACTGTATCTCCTTCTTTCACCAGCTTTTTTATAACAGTTCCACTTGCAAGCGCATATACATTATACTCATTGGTTGAAATTATTTTTCCTGATGCATAAACTGTTTCAATAATATCTTTTTTCTGCGGATGAATAATGGAAGAACGATTGCACGAATTGAATAATGTAACTATAAGAAGATAGCAAAACAAAATGCGCATAAATCAGATGTTGCTTGTTTGAAATGAAAAACGTTATTATGGGCAGGGTTGATGTTACACACTTATCATCGTCTTCCCAAAATTTTAATGGTCGTCATTCATGTAAAAAAATATACTTACGGTAACGGCGCTATAAGAATGTAACTTGTTCACAAAATATTGAGGACTTATACCCGCAGCAAGCCAATCATGATGCCAGTTAATGCTTCCGCTAAACGTACAACCCATTGCCGATTCTGCAACTCTGCGATAAGCGAAATTGATTTTGCCCTTTGTATCAGTGATAGTATCAATACCAACAGGATGATAATAGTGAACATAAGAAGGACCTGTTTCAAGCGTAGCAAACCAGTGTTTGTTGAAAGTGTGAAACCACCCGCTTTGCAATGCATACTCCTCATGAGAATAAGGATAGTCGTTGAATGCATCGTTTGATTTCAGCTTAGGGTATTGTTTAGAACTGTAATCACTCATCCACATACGGGTACCTAAAGTCCACTTGTCGCGGATAATGAGCTTAATACTTGCATCTATACCGCTGTGACCGCTCCACTGCCATCCTGCCTGCACGTAATAATACAGGTCATTCTGCGTCTTTTGTTTAAAGACGTAATCGCTTATTTCCTGCGCATGTAGCGATGGAGCGGATAATAAACATGCAAAAAATACAAGTAACTGTTTCATAAAAAACGATTGTATTTCTATTAGTAAAGCTACCATTGAGCGACATGAAAAGAAATGACGCAAGACATGTTTGCAATAATATTACCATGATTAAAATCAGTTATTAGTATTAGATTGTAATTGTTTTGAAAACTAAGTTCGATGGCTTTTCTCAATCAGTTTTAAACAAACTTTTATGACATGAAGAAGTACCAAAATGTATCTATTATAAAATCAGCGGGAGATGTAGTTCCGTTTTATGCCGATAAATTGAAACGTTCGTTATTAAAGTCAGGAGCATCCAATGAACAAGCAGAAAATATCATTGCTCAAATCCAGAATAATCTTTATCATGGTATTTCAACAAAGAAGATATATCAACAGGCTTATCAATTATTGCGAGGTTCTTCAAGACCATTGGCGGCACGGTATAAATTAAAAAGAGCAATTATGGAATTGGGACCAACCGGTTTTCCATTTGAAAAATATATCGCAGCGATATTTCATCAGCAAGGTTATGCTACACAAACAGGAGTGACAGTGGATGGACATTGTGTAAAACACGAGATAGATATTCATGCAAAGCAAAATGAAAAACATTTAATGATAGAATGCAAGTTTCATCATCGCGAAGGAATCGCTTGTGATGTGAAAATTCCTTTGTATATCCATTCACGTTTTAATGATGTTAAAGAAGGTCTTGATAAATTGTCAGGATATAACAACATAAAACATGAAGCATGGGTAGTTACCAATACGCGTTTTACCTCTGATGCAGTTCAGTACGGTGTTTGTGTAGGGTTGAATTTGTTGGGATGGGACTATCCTGCAAACAACAGTTTAAACAAACAAATAGATCGTTCGGGACTTTATCCTGTTACCTGTTTAACATCTTTAAACAAAAATGAAAAACAAGTATTACTGAATAATCAAGTGGTTCTGTGTAAAGAAATTTTCAGTGGCGAAAACATCTTACAACGAGCTAATATAAATGCAGACAGAATGAACTCAATTATGGACGAAGTAAAACAATTGTGCGGACAGCAACATCAACAACTGCATTGAAGTGTGTGCAAACCAACATTACTTTATGAGTTCAATAAATGTGCAAAAAATACTGCCGTAACTAAAACTGTTTAAATCTTTCGAAGCATTCTTTATCCAGTGCTTCCCTGTCATCGGGATGTGCAATGTTGATAAGCGCTTTTGCCCGTTGCCGCAAATTTTTTCCCCACAAATATGCAATGCCATATTCTGTTACAACATAATGCACATGTGCTCTTGTAGTAACTACTCCAGCACCGGGTTTTAATACGGACACAATTCGTGATATACCTTTGTTTGTACGTGATGGCATTGCAATAATTGGCTTGCCGCCCTCGCTTAATGCAGCGCCGCGCATAAAATCCATTTGCCCACCTACGCCAGAAAATTGATACGTACCGATTGAATCACTGCACACCTGACCTGTTATATCAATTTCAATGGCGCTGTTAATCGCAATCATTTTATTGTTACGGCGAATAACATGTGGGTCGTTTACATAATCTATATCGAGAAAAGCAAACGCTGGATTATCGTTGATGTAATCGTATAATTTTTGTGAGCCTAATGCAAAAGATGAAACGGTTTTATTTGGATGAATTTTTTTGAATCTGTTGTTGATGACATCTTTTTCGCAAAGTTTGATGATGCTATCGGAACACATCTCGGTATGCACGCCAAGGTCTTTGTGATTATACAGACAATTTAGGACTGCATCAGGAATAGCACCAATGCCCATTTGAATGGTGCAGCGATCTTCAATCAAACCCGCGACATACTCGCCAATCTTTTCAGTTTCGGGTCCCGATTTTTCCGAAAAATCTGCTGTGTGTAAAGCGCTGTCGCAACATACCATTGCATGAAAGCGGCTGCTGTGTATCATGCCGTCTCCATGTGTGCGCGGAGCATTGGGATTCACTTGTGCAATTACATATTTCGCGGTGTTAACCGCGCTGCGTGCAATATCAACCGATACGCCAAGCGAACAGTAACCATGTGCATCAGGCGGAGATACGTGCACAATTGCAACGTCAATAGGCAATATGCCTTGCTTGAATAGTTCCGGAATTTCGCTTAAGAAAACAGGAACATAATCTGCATAACCTGTGTTCACTGCATTACGAAGTGATGCGGAAACAAATAAAGAGTTGAGATGAAAGCTGTCTTTGAGTTCAGGTTTGTCAATATATAAATCGCCGTACACACTTATCGAAACAACTTCCACGTTGCGCATTCTGTATGCTTCTTCAGCAAGATGTTTTAAAAGATATGTGGGCGTGTGTGCACTGCCCTGAATAAATACGCGCTGATTCGACTCAATAATGGATAACGCTTTCTTTACACTTACATAATTGACAGGACTCTTCATTAATACAAATTTTTGCAAAACTATCTTGATAGGCGAAGGCTTTATATGATTAACATCATGCAGGCGGATGATTAAGAAATTTGAGAAGATGCACATGACTTCAGTCATTTCACTCTCTGTTCACGGTTATCTTAAACTATTTTATATCCAAATAGATTTGGCTATAAGTTTACAACGATGGAAACTATATTGAAAAACACGTAAGGTAAAAGCAAATGCTCTGCGTGTTTTAATTATCGAGAATGAGGCGGCAGATATTGACAGGCTGAATAAACTGATAAAAAAAATTTTCCCGTAAAGGATGTCATAGTCCAAACTCTCTAAATGGTGGGGTTGATTTAAACAGCTATAATGGTGTAAAAGATGTTGCTCTTAATGGTAAATTGATAGGTACGATTACGCACAGCGCCGGGTATTCGCCTATGCCTCAAGGCGGCAATAAATTATCTGATTGCGATATACGACAAATTGAAAAATGGATTGAAGCGGGTGCGAATAATAATTAAATCTATCAATAAAATATTTGCGGAATAAGGGGGAAAAGAAACGCTGTAAATGTTTACGGCGTTTTCGTTTATTAAAACTCTCACAGATATTGCCATTTAAGTACCTGCCGCTGATTTTTGGAAAGATTCTTCGGCTTGAAATAAACGATTATAGAAATAGCAAGAACAGTTATTATAGCTCCTTCATAAGCAGAGATTGTTGGTGTAATGTTCTTCGACATAAAAATGATTTCGACAAACGCATGAAAGAGTGCCACCAAAAAAATACTTCCTTTGGTTGAGTTATAAAGCCATGTTAGCAAAACACTTCCTGTGAATAAGCTCATGAAGAATTCTATCGCACCGACAACATTCATACTACTGTAAGACGGGCGATATAAAAACGCAGGTAAATGCCAGCACGCCCATCCAATGGTCAAAAATAAAGTTGCAAAAAATGCCTTGTACTTATTTTGCGAAAGAGGTAATACAAAGCCTCTCCAACCAATCTCTTCACCAAAACCGAATGTAAAAAGATTTAATAAAAAATATCCGGCAACTGATAAATGAGGGAATTCATTACTTGTACCAAAACCTTTTAAAGTAACCTTTTCTTGCCCTGTAAATTTCACCAGTAAAATGGCAAGCAAGCATACACCCAATGTTGCCATAACTACAACTGCATACCATAACCAATTAACTCTCCATCCAAAAATTCTTCTTATCAAATCTGTAATTCCTTGTTTTCCGTTTAAGCTATAAGTAACAACAAAGGCCGCTATTGCAGGACCGAATGAACCGAGATAATGTTGGTAAGGCAATACGGGTAAACTTGTAATTCCAAGTTTTGGCAAATACAAAGGTGACCATATAAACCATGATATAAAATATGCGAGAACAAAATAGATTAACAACGGTTTCATTTTAATAACATTGACATTGCTATTGATTCAATATGATTTCAAGAAACTAACAACACAACTGCTGCAATGCATATTCGAAGTTAGCTTTTCCACGATTTCTTTATTTATGATTAGTATCATAACGACAACTGATTTTTATTACACAGGCACATGTTGACCATAATCACCTTATCTGCTGTTTGTAATCATTGAATAAAATGCATTTGTTTATAAACTTTAGTTTTTAAAACCTTGTTATGAAAAAAATACTAATTGCTTTCGATAATGGTAATTTCTCCGAAGGAGCTTTTGAAATGGCGCGCCGTTTAAATGAAATGGAACCTGTTCATTTAGTCGGCTTTTTTCTACCGGCAGTTCATTATGCAAACGAACCAATTGGTGCAGAAGTGGTTGCTCAACCTTATTATATTCCACTTATGGAAGAAGAAGATTTTAACGTGATTGAAGACAGCATTATTAAGTTTGAAGAAAAGTGCAGTGAAAATAATATCCATTACAGCCTGCATAAAGACCTCATTGATGCAGCAATTCCTTCACTGAAGATTGAGACAAGATTCTCTGACCTTTTAATTATTGGCAGTGAAATGTTCTACAAAAACTTGGGTAAGGAAAAAATAAACCCCTATCTGAAATACGCCATGCATGAAGTCGAATGCCCTGTTTTAATTGTTCCCGAAAAGTTTCAGTTTCCCACATCGAATATTCTTGCTTATGACGGTGATGAAACATCGGTATTTGCCATTAAACAATTCAAACTTTTTTTACCTGAATTATGCAAGCATAAAACCATGCTTTTATATGCATCAGAAAAAAATGCAGAAATCCCCGACCTCTCTTACATTGAAGAATATGCAGCGATAAGTTTTCCCGGCTTTGAAACTTGTGAAGTAAATTTTGACGCAAAAAAATATTTCGCTACATGGATAAGTGAAAAAAAAGGAGCGATATTAATAACAGGTTCGTTTGGACGTTCTGAATTTTCAGAATTTTTCAGACACAGCTTTGTTAGCGAAGTAATCACAGAACATTACATCCCTGTGTTCATTGCTCACAAGTAATAAAACATTTCCCTTCTTTAGTTTGAATTTTAAGTATAAATTTTTTTTATGAAAACAATTATAGCAGCTTTTGATGCGTTAAAATTTTCCAACAGCACAAAGGGCTATTCAATATATTTTGCAAACATAAGCAAGGCTCACCTGACGGGTGTATTTTTAGATGATTTTTCTTACACAAGTTATAAGCTCTATGAATTGGTAGAAGAAGACGGACGTTTTGTTAAGAAACTGAACGAACTGGATAAGGAGGATTTGGAAACACGAAAACATTCTGCAAAGATTTTTGAAGATGCCTGTAAAAAGGAAGACATAAGCTATTCCATTCATCATGACCGGCACTTTGCAATTAAGGAACTGATTCATGAAACTATTTATAATGATCTTTTAGTTATTCATTCGGTCGAAACGCTGACGCATTATCAGGAGAAGTTGCCCACTAATTTTATACAGCATACGCTTGCAAAAACACATTGTCCTGTGATAGTTGTTCCGGATAAGTTTAAGCCTGTTGAAAAAATAATTTTTTTGTATGATGGCACACCTTCTTCTGTTTATGCCATAAAAATGTTTAGTAATATTTTTCATTCCTTCAAACACTTGCCTGTTGAAACTTTATCTGTGAACACTTCTAATCAATCGCCCCATCTTCCTGATAATAAATTGATGAGGGAGTTTATGACACGACGTTTTCCAAAGGCATCATACACAATTTTAAAGGGGGAGCCGTCATCTGAAATTCGTTCTTATCTCAATACTCAATATGAAAATTTGTTTGTTGTATTGGGAGCTTATTCAAGAGGCGGGTTATCGAGATTAATTGACGAAAGTATGGCTGATGTGCTGATGAAGAATCTAAGAGCGCCTCTATTTATTGCGCACAATTAGTCTTCAATTACACGGTTTTACTTTTTCGTCTTATCAATTTTTCAATCTCAATTGCTGAAAAAATTATTGCTGATAAAAGAATTGTCAGCGTTAACTCATTTATAGTAAGCGGTTGTGTTTTGAAAAGCTTATTTAATAAAGGAACATATACAATAGCAAGCTGAAACGTAACTGTAGCTGCAATTGCATAGAACATGAATTTATTTGACATTGCGCCTAACGTAAATACAGACGTTGTTTCCGAACGAACCGCCATCGCATTTCCCAGTTGACTAAAACATAAAACAGTAAAAACCATTGTTTGCCAATGTTCACCTTTGTTTATTGCGATAGCTTGTGTAACTATACAAACGATACTCATCAGGAAGCCAGCCCATAAAATTTGCCGGCCCATACCTTTGGAAAAGATATTCTCATTTGGTGGACGTGGCGGTCTTTTCATGACTTCTTTTTCAGATCTTTCCGAAGCCAGAGCAAGCCCCGGCAAACCGTCCGTCATAAGGTTTATCCATAAAATCTGAATAGGAAGCAAAGGAACAGGTAAGCCAAAAAAAGGAGCAAGAAAAATTGTACTAACTTCTGCGGTGTTGCCTGTTAACACATAGCGAATAAATTTTCTGACGTTATCGTAAATGCGTCTTCCTTCTTTTATTGCTTTTACTATTGTGCTAAAGTTATCATCGAGCAGCACTATATCCGCAGCTTCTTTTGAAACATCGGTTCCGTTTATTCCCATGGCAATGCCAATGTCTGCCAGCTGTAACGCAGGTGCATCATTAACACCGTCACCGGTCATCCCTACAAACTCTCCTTTTTGCTGAAGAATTTTTACAATTCTCAATTTTTGTTCTGGTGTTGCTCTTGCAAGTACTTTGATATGTTCAATTTTGTTTGAGAGGATTTCGTCATTTATTTCATTCAATTCAGATGAAGTAAGCAATACATCCTTATCTGTTTCGATAATGCCGGTTTGTTTCGCAATGATTTTTGCCGTAGTTGCATGGTCACCCGTAATCATAATCGGTTTAATGCCTGCTGTTTTGCAGAGTTCAACAGAGCTTCGGCTTTCAGCGCGTAATGGGTCAGCAATACCTGTTAATGCAACAAACGTCATTCCGCTTTCAATCACATCCGGCGACAGGTCAGAAGGAAGCTCTTCCCATAAACGATAACTCATTGCAATAATGCGCAAACCTTCAGACGCCATATCATCTATTATTTCTTCAAGATTTATTTCATCTTCATCATTTTCAAGATTGGTATTTGCAAGTATAACATCCGGCGCTCCTTTTGTAAATGAAATAAATGAATCATTAAAAGAATGAATCGTAGTCATGCACTTTCGCTGTGCATCAAACGGCAAAACATGCAGAAGTGGAAAACGCCGCAATAAATCTTGTTTAGTATAATTATTTTTAAGGGCGAAATTATACAGCGCAACTTCGGTAGAATCTCCGATGATTTCTTTTTCTTTGTTTTCAAGAATTGTATTATTTAAAGCGCAGATTATAAACATGCATTCATCGCAATTAATCACCGCATTGCTTTTTACATCATGAAGCTTGTTGTTGCAATAGACTTTTAAAACCTTCATTTGGTCTTGTGTTAATGTTCCTGTTTTATCTGTGCAGATATAAGTAACGGAGCCAAGCGTTTCTACTGCAGGTAATTTCTTTATAAGTGCATTTTGCTTTGCCATTCTTTTTGCACCGAACGATAATGCGATTGTAATAACAGAGGGTAAAGCTTCAGGTATTGCGGCAACTGCGAGAGATATCGCTGTTAGAAACATTAGCAGTGGTTGTTCACCTCGTAACCAGCCAATGATGAAAATGATACCGCAAACAACAAGAATAATAATTGAAAGTTGATAACTGAATTTTTCCATTCTTTTTTGCAATGGTGTTTTTGCTTCATCTGCCTGCAACATTCGAGCGATTCTTCCCAGTTCAGTTTGCATACCTGTTGCTGTTACCATTCCTTTTCCGGTACCTTTTATAATAAATGTTCCTTTGTATGCCATGTTCACTCTATCACCTAACGCTGCATTTATTTCTATCATATCATTTGCGTTTTTTTCTACCGATTCTGCTTCACCTGTTAATGAAGATTCCTGAATTGTAAGTTGAGATGTTTCGAATAAACGAACGTCTGCAGCAACAATATTTCCGGCTTCCAATAATATTATATCTCCGGGAACGAGTTCGCTTGATGGAATTACCTTTACAGAACTGTCACGTAACCCAGTAGCATTTTGTACAGCCATTTTCTTTAAAGCCTGAATAGCATTTCTTGCACGATATTCCTGAAAGAATCCAATGAAAGCATTAATAATTACAAGAACGATTATGATAATGGTGTCGGTTATATCTCCAATGAAACCGGAGATAATTGCGGCACCAATCAAAACAACAATCATGAAATCGGTGAATTGGCGAAGGAGTAAAATCCACCATTGTTTTTCTTTCTTTTCTTCAAGCTCGTTGGCGCCAAATTGTAATAATCTTTCTTTTGCTTGTGTATCGCTTATCCCATTAAGTGAAGAATCTAAATCGTGAAGTGTTTCCTCTACACTATTGTTATGAAAAGCTACAGTGTATATATCTCGTTTAAGCAACTTTGATATTTTTAAATGAACATGATGAGTATGTAAATCGTAGAATTTAAGACTTGCGGCTTAACAATATTCTTAATGGCGTCCACTCCTCAACATTATCTGCCACAATTTTTAATATCGCTGCAAAAGGTATAAAAAGAATCATTCCTGAAACTCCCCATATAATACCACCTGTAATTATTGATACAAGCGTTACCCATGTATTTATATTGAGCTGCGCTCCTACCACTTTTGGAAAAATTATGTTTGCTTCAAGATATTGCACAAAAACGAAAACAGCCACAATACCAAGTGGTATCCAGATTGAGCCTGTCGTAATCCACGCAAGCGAAATAGGAAGCGAGGCGCTGACTATAATACCAACGTAAGGAATTATTGTCATAATCGCAGTAAGCATTCCAAACAAAATTGCATGTTGTACTCCGAGAGCGAAAAGACCAATGCTGTTAAGAATGCCAACTATTAGATAAACCAAAATCATTCCCTTTATGTAGTTATGATAAGTATGTACAGCCTTATGTAGTATCGTTTGCAGCAGTAATCTATTTTTTTCACCCACCATAGCTTTTAGAAAACGAAAGAAAGTGTCACGACTGTATAAGAATAAAGCAGTATAAACAGGAACCATAAAAGCCATGAAAAGCGTATTTAGTGTTCCTTGTAAATATTGTCCTGAACTATTCTTCAAACCTGCCAAGTTATTGTTTACCCATTCTGCCTGCGCTGCAATGGATATCCCAAATTTCTCCAACAGCCATTGTTGCAACTGCTGCATGCCAATTGCTATTTGAGGTTGAAGTCGCGGCAAATCTTTTACAAGGGCATTTAACTCCACTATCAAAAGCACCACCCGCGCAGCAATTAATACTGTCACAATTAACAGGCATATTGCCACTGCAATGCTTCTGGGAAAACCCTTGCGTTCAAAATACCAGCAAACCGGGTAAATTACTATAGCGATGAACAAACCATAGAAGAGCGGTATAAATAATATTCTTCCAAAATAAAATAGCAGCGCAGCAAAAAAAGTTATCTGCAGGTATCTCAACAATAAAAAGCTTTTTTGCTTATCGGTCGAATATGTTTTTGGCGACAGAATCATTTTTATTTTTTACTTCTTGTTGCGAAAGCCATAAAACTATAGGAGTATTTCGTGAGAAACAATGACCGCTATCATACTTGGCAATGATTTAATAATGTTCTGGGCCTTCATAAACAAGCTTGATAAACCCAATCTTTTTTTATTCGTTATTTCCCTCTTTTTATTCGTTATTCCCCTCTCACTTCTAATAGGAAGGCTACTGATTATAATCAGATTTGCTTTTGATAATCATCATTGTTTTTGCTCTTCTTATGAAACTACCTTCAACAAAATTTACAACAATGGAAAAAATCTTATTAGCCGTTGATGCAATAAAGCCAAACATAAATGTTTTAGATTTCGCCTGCTATGTAGCAGCCGTAACGGGTTCAAAAATAACCGGAGTATTTTTAGAAAATCTCCAAGCGGTGAAAAACAAAGAGCTTGCATTCCCGGGGCAGGGAGATGAAATGCTGCCCGATGATGGTTCTGCAATTGAAGAAATTGAAGCCTGTTGTGAAGATAATATCAAGCGTTTTCGTGAAGCCTGCGAAAACAGAGATGTTCGCTGTGATGTTCATCGCGATAGAAGCGTACCTGCTGAAGAAATGATTGAAGAAAGCCGGTTTGCCGATTTGATTATTGTAGATGCAGAAACATCATTCAACAAGAAATATGAAGGTGCGCCTACAAAATTTGTTAAGGATGTTCTCGCCGAAACCGAATGTCCCGTAATTGTTGCTCCCTATAGCTTTACCTCAATTGACGAAATAGTGTTTACCTATGATGGCAGTAAATCTTCGGTCTTTGCTATTAAACTGTTTACATATCTGTTACCTGAATTAAGTGATAAAAAAATCACCATTCTTCAGATAAACAAAGAAAATGATAAAACCATAAAGGAAAAATATAAACTGAAAGAGTGGCTTAAAGAACATTATAATAGCATAGGTTTTGCAATATTGGAAGGAGATTCCAAACGCGAACTGTTTGACTACCTTCTTCACAGGAAAAACACACTTGTAGTGATGGGCGCTTATGGAAGAAATCTACTGTCAGAATTTTTTACCAGCAGCCATGCCGACCTTATTCTAAAAGTAATTAATGTTCCGGTCTTTATTGCACACTATTAAACTTCTCTCATGAAAAAAATATTAGCTGCTTTTGACGGTCTGAAATTTTCAGAAAGCACAAAAGATTATGCTGTTCATTTTGCAAAAATCACCAAAGCGCATCTTGTAAATGTTTTTTTGCATGATGTCATTTATCACAGCTACAAACTCTCTGAAGTGCTGGATGAGCAGGGAGTGTTAATGGAAAGAAGAAAAGCCAGGCTCGACCAAGTAGATGATGAAAGAAGAAAAATCGCTGAAACCTATTTTGAAGAGTACTGCCAAGAAGCCGGTGTAAATTTTTCGGTTCATCATAATAAATTAGTAGCTATTCAGGAATTGTTGAAAGAAACTGTTTACAGTGATTTGCTCATTATAGATGCTAACGAAACTTTTTCTCCTTCTCATGAAGAAGTGCCTACCCGCTTTATCAGGGGTTTATTGGCTGATGCACATTGCCCCACTCTCGTTGTTTCCAAAAAATATAAACCGGTTGAAAAAATCATTTTATTGTACGATGGCGAATCTTCTTCAGTGTATGCGATTAAGATGTTTAGTTATATTCTTTCTGCATTAAAACATCTTCCAATAGAAGTTGTTTCAGTTAAGAGTGAAAAAGAATCGCTGCACCTGCCGGAGAACAAATTGATGAAAGAATTTCTGAAAAGGCATTTTCCAAATGCAATATATTCTATATTCAAAGGAGAAGCACAATCAGAAATCGTTTCACATCTTCATCAGCAAAAAGAAAATGTTCTTGTTGTGTTGGGAGCTTATGGAAGAGGAATCGTATCGCAATGGTTTAAGAACAGCATGGCAGATACATTGATGAAAGAATTTAAAATACCGCTGTTTATTGCACATGAATAAGTAATAAATTCCTGTATTGCTCAATAAATTCACTAATGAAATACAATGAGAATTGAATTGCCTTCTACAATGAGAGCAATGGTTCTTGAAAAACCGACGCATCCTTTGGTTTTAAAAACATTACCGTTGCCTGTTCCTTCATCACAACAAGTACTGATAAAAGTAATAGCATGCGGCATTTGCAGAACGGACTTGCACATTATTGATGGCGAGCTAACACAACCAAAGCTTCCACTTATTCCAGGACATGAAATTGTTGGCATAGTTGTAAAGAAAGGAGATGAAGTAACAAGATTAAAAGAAGGTGATTTGGTAGGTGTGCCTTGGTTGGCATATACTTGCGGAGAATGCAAGTATTGTAAAAGAAATCAGGAAAATCTTTGCGAAAGAGCTCTATTTACAGGGTACACAATTGACGGCGGTTATGCTGAATATACCGTAGCTTATCAGCAATATTGTTTTCTCCTTTCATCTTCGTATGCTAACCCCTCCGGCTCTCCGCTTCTCTGTGCAGGTCTTATTGGTTACAGGTCATACAGCATGATAGACACTCATGCGGAAAATATCGGCATTTATGGTTTTGGTGCAGCAGCACATATCCTTATTCAAATAGCAATCTATCAAGGCAAAAAAATATTTGCCTTTACACGTGAAGGAGATATAAAAGCACAACGATTTGCCCTAAAGCTGAGGGCATATTGGGCAGGAGATTCGACGCAAGCTCCACCCGAAAAATTAGATGCAGCTATCATTTTTGCACCCGTTGGAAAGCTGGTACCAAAAGCGTTACACGATATTGATAAAGGTGGTATTGTTGTTTGTGGTGGCATACACATGAGTAATATTCCTTCATTCCCTTACGAATTATTATGGGGTGAAAGAATAGTGCGGTCAGTTGCTAATCTTACGCGAAAAGATGCTGAAGCGCTTTTACAAATTGCTCCAAAAGTTCCCGTTAAAACAGAAATACAAATATTCTACCTGCATCAAGCGAATGAAGCATTAAACAGTTTAAGAGCCGGCACAGTGCATGGTGCAGCGGTATTGCAGATAAGCGATATGCAGGCTAAACATTTCTGAAGAAAACCCGGCTTTTATCTTTTTGTTTCCTCTATGAGAACAATCATTATTCGTACTGACCATTATCATTTATTTTGGGTGCTTCAGTAAATAATTTTGAAGATAACACCACATATTATGAAAACACAATCCCTTCGCAAAGACAATACCCGGATTAGTGGGATTCATGAAGTACCGGCGGTTTCTATCATTATGCCTTTTCAACCTATGATGTCCTCAAAAAGTGAACTTGAAGGCAAGTTAAAGATAGCAGCAGAGAAAGTTGAAACAGAGCTGATGAATAACTATGCCGGTGAAAAGGCTTTGCCTGTTATACGAAAGTTAACTAACCTGTTGACTACACTAAATTATAATACACATAAGAAAAGCATCGCAATATTTGTGTCCCCTTTTATTGAATCTGTTTACTATCTTGATATTGCCGTAGAAGAAAGAATTGCAACCGATGATTCATTCGAAATAAGAGACCTCGTCAACAGCAGAAAGAACGATACGAAATATCTTGTTCTTATCCTTAATAGCGAGCGGTCGAGAATGTACGAAGGAAATTGTTCAAAATTTGTTTTGATTAAATCTAATGTTCCTGAAAATATTTTCGCATACAAAAATGATTTTGCTGAAAGAGTATCAAATTTTTATGATCCCGATAAACGCAAGGAAATAGTGCTCGATAAGTTTCTTCATCACATGGATGAAGGACTTTCTATTATTTTAAATGCCTGCAATTTGCCCGTGTTTGTATTGGCTCCTGAAAGAGTTTTAGGGCATTTCAAAAAAATAACACGCAACTCTGAAAAATTAGTTGCTTTTATCAATGGAAATTACGATGACGCGACCGAAGCTGAAATTCGCAACGTATTGCAGCCGTATTTAAAGAATTGGGAACAAATGAAGCAGCAAGCGATTTTGCAGGAACTTGAGAATGCAAAGAGCACACACAAATTATCGGTCGGTATTCATGAAGTGGAAAAAAGCTCACGACAAAAAAACAGTAGGCTATTAATTGTAGAAAAAGATTTTGTTTATCCGCCCTGCACGGTGTACCCATGCGGTGAAATTTCTGAAACTGTTTCCACGTCAAGCCTGCCCTTCTATATAAAGGACACAGTAGATAGTGTGATAGAAAAAGTGTTACAAAATGGCGGTAATGTAGAATTTGTAGAAAATGGTGTGCTAAAAAATTATGATAGGATTGCATTAATCAAATACTATTGATTTTTAGGTTGCCCGGCTACAGTAATTCTTATCATCGCCTCTTGTGTCACTCACCTTGTACGTTCTGAACTTATTCATCTTTTCATGCATAAAACTTATGGGCAAATCAATTCACTTCGCTTCTTATAAATTAAACTGTTATACTTCATGCAACCTTTTATAAAATACTTTAAAGAGCTACGCATCAAAGATGTACCGCTTGTCGGTGGAAAAAATGCATCGCTTGGCGAAATGTTTACGCAATTATCATCAAAAGGAATTTTTGTGCCGGATGGGTTTGCAACAACCGCTTTTGCATTTTACACTTTTCTCGATTACAACAAACTGTGGGAAAGCTTGCAGCAATTAATGTCGTCTCTTGATAAAAAGAATTTTTCCAATCTTAAAGAAACCGGAGCAGCAGCAAGAGCGCTTATCATGAATGGAACAATGCCAACAGAAATCGCTTCCGCAATAACAGGTGCCTATAAAAATTTATGTGGCAAAAATTATTTTGAAGTTGCGGTTCGCAGTAGCGCAACGGCAGAAGATTTACCTAATGCAAGCTTTGCAGGTCAGCATGAATCGTATTTGAATATAAAAGGCGAAGATGCTTTGTTAAAAGTGGTGCAAAAATGCTTTGCTTCTCTCTACACAAACAGAGCGATTAAATATCGTGAAGACAATGGCTTTATTCATGAAAAAGTTGCACTGTCTGTAGGCGTGCAAAAAATGGTAAGGTCTGATAAAGCCTGCTCCGGTGTGGGCTTTACGCTTGAACCTGAATCAGGATTCAGAGATGTAATTCATCTTGCGGGTGTATGGGGATTGGGTGAGAACATTGTGCAGGGAACAGTTACACCGGATGAGTTTTACATTTTTAAACCAACATTGAAAGCGGGGAAACAGGCAATCATTCAAAAAAAATTGGGTAGCAAAGCAAAGACAATGGTTTATGCAGAAGAAGGTGGCACATCTTCAATTATCAACATTGATACGTCAAAAGAAAGTCAAGAGCAATTTGTTTTAAGCAATGATGAAATAGCCAAACTTGCCAACTGGGCATTGATTATTGAGCAACACTATCAAAAGCCGATGGACATTGAATGGGCGAAAGATGGAATAACGAATGAATTGTTCATCATTCAGGCAAGACCGGAAACAGTGCATGCACGTGAAAATCCATTTCTTCTTAAAGAATATAAACTGCTGGAAAAAGGAAAAGTGCTTGCTGAAGGAAGCGCCATCGGGAAAAAAATTGCAGCAGGCACTGCAAGAATTTTAGAATCAGTTAAAGACGCGGATAAATTAAATGAACGAGAGATTGTAATTACAGATGTAACAAGTCCTGATTGGGATCCCATCTTAAAAAAAGCAGCAGCCATTGTTACAAATAAGGGTGGGCGTACAAGCCATGCTTCTATTGTTGCAAGGGAAATTGGCGTCCCTGCAATTGTTGGTTGCACAAATGCTACCACAGCAATCAAAGATGGCGAACAAATTACAGTCTGTTGTTCTGAAGGCAGTACAGGACACGTATATGATGGTAAACTAAAGTATTCAGAAATAGAACTTGATGTAAGAAGAATTGAAAAACCCCAATCAACAGAAGTGATGATGATTGTGGCTGATCCTGATAAAGCATTTGAATTATCATTTTATCCAAACGATGGTGTTGGTTTGATGCGGATGGAATTTATCATCACCAATTTTATTCGCATTCATCCTATGGCTTTGATAAAATTCAATGAACTGAAAGATGAACTGGTAAAGAAACAAATTGAAGAGCTCACTCATCATTACAATGACAAAGAAAAATATTTTGTTGAAAAACTCGCCCAGGGAATAGCAACAATTGCCGCAGCTTTCTATTCGAAAGATGTTATTGTTCGCATGAGCGATTTCAAAACAAATGAATATGCTGATTTAATTGGCGGAAAAGATTTTGAGCCAAAAGAAGAAAACCCAATGCTGGGTTTCAGAGGGGCATCGCGATATTACAATGATTTGTATAAAGAAGGATTTCGTTTGGAGTGTGAAGCACTAAAGATGGTGCGCGAAGCAATGGGATTGACAAACGTGAAAGTAATGATACCATTTTGCCGCACAGTGGAAGAAGGAAGAAAAGTGATACAAGTGATGGAACAGAACGGTTTGAACAGAAGTAAAGATGATACACTTGAAATTTATGTAATGGCAGAAATTCCTTCCAACGTTTTGCTTGCAGAAGAATTTGCAAAAATATTTGATGGCTTTTCTATCGGCTCCAACGACCTTACTCAACTCACGCTTGGTATTGACAGAGATTCTGCTCTGGTTGCAAATTTATTCAGTGAACAAAATGAAGCAGCCAAGATGATGATAAGTACAGTAATACATAAAGCAAAACTTTCAGGAACCAAAATCGGTCTTTGCGGTCAGGGGCCGAGTGATTTCCCGGTGTTTGCTCAATTCCTTGTTGAGCAAGGAATAGACAGTATATCATTTAATCCCGATGCTCTCTTGACTGGGATTCAAAACATCAGGCAAGCGGAAGAAAAAGCTGCCGTGAGTGTTTTTCAATAGTTCAACATTAGTTTTAAAAAAAAAACAATGTTATGTTAGGTAAATTAACCAATGATGAAATAGAGGGAGTATTAACAAGCAATCTGCTTGGAAGAATAGGTTGCAGCAACGGCGAAAAGATTTATGTTATTCCGATAAACTATGTTTATGATGGGCAATTCATACTTGCTCATTCAGAAGAGGGTTTAAAGATTGATATAATGCGCAGCAATCCCAACGTGTGCTTTGAAGTAGAAGAAGTGCAAAATTTCTCCAATTGGCGCAGTGTAATTGTATGGGGAGTTTATCAGGAGTTAAGTGATGAAAGAAGCCGCTCCTATGTAATGAAGGTATTTAATGATAAAGCGGTGCATATAAAAATGAGCCTTACAGCCCAGCTATACGGAGTGACTGGAACAACCGGTGACAATTTTCAATACTTAAGCACCAAACCTGTTATATATCGCATCGTAATTAACGAGAAGTCAGGAAGATTTGAAAAAGAATAAATGAATTGATGAAAATCATTCTTTCAGATGACCATCGTTCTTAATGTTGCGCTTATTCAAAAATAGTTTCGTTGCCGGTAAAATCAAATTTTTCAAAATAAAAAAAGGAGTCCGTATGTCAACTTATGCATTAACAAGACCGGGCAGATTGTTCCCTTCTATGTTCGATGATTTTGTTAAACCATGGAATGAATGGTTTGATAATGATTGGAACAAAATGTTAACCGTACCTGCAGTAAACATCGTAGAAAAAAATAGCCACTACAATGTTACGTTAGCAGCTCCCGGACTTAAAAAGAGTGATTTCAAAATTAATGTTGATGGTAATGTGCTTAGCATTAGCGCCGAAAAGGAAGAAAGCAAAGAAGAAAAAGATGATGAACGTTATACAAAGAGAGAGTATAACTATTCATCTTTCTCAAGAAGCTTTACTTTGCCTGATGAAGTAGACCATGACAAAATTGAAGCTTCTTATGAAGACGGCGTATTAAAGCTGACGCTTCCCAAGAGAGAGGAAGCAAAAAAAGCCGCGCTTTCAAAAAACATTGACGTTAAATAAGATTTCATTTTGGTAGCCCTGTTGTAGTAAAAACAACGGGGCTTTTGCTTTAAAGTACTTGTCAAAAAAAACTCTTGCAGCCGATACAATCTTTCTGGAGCTTTCAATCATCCCAACTGTTTAAGCTATTAAACTCATCCCAAAATGGTTTAGGTGAGCAAGAGGCTTCTGCACGCTTACGTGATGAGAAAAAGTGTACTCAAACAGAAAAAACATGGCATAAAGACCTTGGATTGCTCTTCTCGCAATATAAAAATCCTTTGGTGCTGCTGCTTGTGTTTGCGTTAGTGCTTTCTTTTATTCTCAAAGAATATTCTGACAGTGTTATCGTGCTGAGTGTATTGCTTCTTACCGGAATTCTTGGTTTTATACAGGAACGAAATGCAGGTAAAGCAGTAGAAAAGTTACGTGCCCTTGTTCACAACAAAGCAGCGGTGAGAAGAAGCGGAACAGAAAAAGAAATTCCTGTTGATGAAGTTGTAAGCGGCGACATTGTATTATTGAATGCAGGAGATATTATTCCTGCCGATGCATTCATTCTTGAATCAAACGATTTGCATGTGAATGAATCGGTGTTAACAGGAGAATCTTTTCCGGTTGAAAAATTCGCAGGAATAACTACCGCAGACACACCATTGTCAAAGGTTACGAACGCGGTATTCAAAGGCACCAGTGTTATAAATGGAACAGGCACTGTTTTGGTTGTAAATACAGGTAACCTCACTGAATTGGGACACATTGCTTCTTCATTAGAAAATGAGGTGACTGTTACAGCATTTGAAAAAGGCATTATGAAGTTTGGCTATTTGCTTATGCGGCTAACAATGATTATTTCCGGTGTTATTTTAATTGTCAATCTTCTTCTCCGTAAACCGTTAATTGATTCTATTTTATTTGCGCTCGCATTGGCTTTAGGATTATCTCCGGAATTACTGCCCGCGATTGTAACTATTACTCTATCTGCAGGTGCAAAACGAATGGCAGGTAAAAAAGTCATCGTACAAAAACTAAGCGCCATTCAAAATCTTGGAGAGATAGATGTTTTATGTTCAGATAAAACGGGTACAATAACAGAAGGCATCGTGCGGTTAAATGCTGCCGTTGATATGAATGGAAATAAAAGTGACAAAGTTTTGCTCTATGCATATCTAAATGCAAGTTTTGAAACAGGTTTCACCAACCCGCTTGACGAAGCTATTCGAAATACAAAGGGTATTGACATAAGTGTTTATGCAAAATATGATGAAGTGCCTTATGATTTTATCCGAAAGCGTTTAAGTGTTGTGGTGAGTGTTGAAGGAAAACATATTATGATAACAAAAGGCGCCGTAGATAAAATTGTTGAGGTATGCTCCGTTGCAGAAAATTTAGATGGAACACAAACACCTATTGAACATGCAGCAGCGGTAATTCAACAACAGTTCACTGATTATTGCTCAAAAGGATTTCGTATGATTGGCGTGTGCTATAAGGATGTAACCGGCGACCCTGTTATAAGTAAAGATGATGAAACCGGAATGATATTTCTTGGATTTATCATTTTGTACGATCCACCAAAAGCAGGTGTTATTGATTCCATTAAAGATTTAAGAAGAACAGGAATCACTTTAAAAATAATTAGCGGTGACAATAGTTTGGTAGCAAAATATCTTGCTTCAACAATCGGTCTTTCAACAACTGAAATACTTATAGGTCATGATCTGTATAACCTAACAGATGACGCTTTGCAAAGAAAAGTAACTACCATAGATGTCTTTGCAGAAATTGTTCCTGCACAAAAAGAACGCATTATAAAAGCGTTACAAAAATCGGGAAGTGTTGTTGGTTACTTGGGTGATGGGATTAACGATGCAAACGCTTTAAAAGCAGCAGACGTGGGCATATCTATTGATAACGCCGTTGACGTTGCAAAAGAGGCAGCGGATCTGGTTTTGCTTGACAGAAATATTGATGTAATAAGAGACGGTGTAATTGAAGGAAGAAAAACTTTCAGGAATACGTTGAAATATATTTTTGTTACCACCAGCGCCAATTTTGGTAATATGTTCAGCATGGCAATTGCATCACTTATGCTGCCCTTTTTGCCATTGCTTCCGGTTCAAATATTGCTCAACAATTTTTTGTCTGATTTGCCGGCAATATCCATTGCATCAGATAATGTAGATAAAGAATTACTTGGGAAGCCATGTCATTGGAATATACAGTACATAAAACGCTTCATGATTGTTTTCGGTTTGCAAAGCTCTCTGTTTGATTTTGCAACATTCGCTTTACTGCTTTATGTTTTTAATACAGCACCAGATGAATTCAGAACAGCATGGTTTATGGAGAGCCTATTAACAGAAATTCTTATCCTACTTATCATTCGCACATATCGCACATTCTTTAAAAGCAAGCCATCAAAATATTTATTGATGGCTTGTGTATTTAGCTTTATTGCAAGTTTGGTAATTCCCTATTTGCCAATATCAAAAATATTCAGTCTCTTTCCTATACCTCTCAAATTATTTCTTGCACTTTTATTCATCATACTTGCATATATTTTATTAGCAGAAACAACAAAAAAGTTTTTGATGAAGAAATTATGAAAGAATTGCAGTTTAAAATGCTGTTCCTCACTTTTTTTTATGGCAGAGGTTATTGTGGTCCAAAAAATTAGTCGCACAAAATTGGCATCACAATTAAAAAATAAAAATCCACCTCCGCGTTAGGTGGATTTTCTATATAAACTAAATAAAATCGCTTCTGTGTCACGGCCATGGAACGATTTTTCGAGAAAGATTTTCTTAATGCTGTACTATCAATTTTTCTTGTAACACTTCTTTATTATTGATAAGCATGCGGCATACATAAACTCCTGAAGCCAACCTGCTGCCATTAAAAGGAATATGATAAGTTCCGGCAGCTTTTTCACCTTCAAAAACGGTGGTCACTGCACCTCCTTGGAGGCTATAAATTTTTACGCTTACTCTGCTTTGCGTCGCAATCTCAAACCTTATGTTTGTATGTATACCAAATGGATTGGGATAAACACTAAGACCGTTCTTTGTATACTTTGCTATTGAAGCATCTTCCGCAGTTGATGCACCCGTTTCACTTACTATAAAAGGCCGCATCATATCATGATCTTCATGACTGAGAATATGGCAATGCCAAACATATTTCCCTGTGCGGTCAAATTTTGCAATTACTTTTGTTACTTCACCGGGAGGCACTATGTGTGTGTCTTTCCATCCATTCTCATCAAGATTATACAGTTGTGGCTGACCTATTAAATGAATATTGGTCAATTTCTTCGTATCCGGATCAAGGTCACCGGTAAATTTTTGCCTACTGATGACTTGAAATTTTACAAGATGCAAATGAATAGGGTGTGCATCTACAGTAGTATTATAAAACTCCCAGATTTCGGTATCATTTAATTTTATATTTTCTGTTACCGGCTCATCAAAATCCATAGCGCCGCCATCTACGGTACCCAATACCGGTTCAATTCTTTCAAATTTATCTTCGCCTTCTGCCAAAAGCAATTTTCTAACCGGTCCGTTTTGAACTAAAGGCGTTATAGAAGAAATTAATGTTGCAGGCAAAAAACTTAGAGGAATATTCGTGTTAAGAGGTTTATTTACTCTGAATGCCATAATCTGGCCAGTAGTTTTGGGATCAGCAGCCTCTCCGGCAGGATATGGCGTTTTTGCATTATTACGCAGAATGATTGTTTGGCCCCATAAGGATGGATTGGAAAAATCCATTATTACTTCCCTTCGTTCACCCGGTCCCATCAACATTTGATTTAATTGTACAGGTGAAGGCAACAGTCCCTGGTCGCTGCCTATTTGAGTGAAGGTGTTTTTGCCAGACAAAAAAAGATTATAAAAACGGCTGTCTGATCCGTTAAGCATGCGAAAACGATACTGTCTCGGTTCTACTTCCAAAACAGGCCAAGCTTTACCATTCACTAAAATAATATTGCCAAAAAACTCAGGTAGAATGCTTGGGGAGATTTGTCCTTGTTCTTCAAGATCAGCCGGGTAAAACAATTTGCCATCATCAGTAAACGTTCTGTCTTGTATTGCCACTCCTAAGTCATACTCATCCGCCGGTAATTTATGTTGTGCTTTTAACTGCTGTTCGTTATCATCAGTAAGAAGATAGAAACCCGCAAGCCCTGCGTAAACATTTAATCTTGTAATACCAAAGGCATGATCGTGATACCAAATTGTAGCAGCATCCTGATCGTTGCTATAGGTAAAAGGTTCGCTTTGGCCTTTTACAAAATCTGATCCTTTTTTAGCAAAGAAAGGAGCGAACCATTGGAGGGGCCCTCCATCACTCGCCGCTTCCGAATGTCCTCCATGCAAATGGGTTACAACAGGAACACCATATTGCCTCCAGTTGGGCACATTCATTAGCGCCCACTCAATTGTTGTATCAATTGGTAATAAATGCGGCAGTGGTTGCATTGTAGATGAATTGTACAAGTCATTTGACCAATAAAAATTCAATGGTACGTTTTTACGTGCAACAATCGTAGGCCCCGGGTAGCTGCCGTTATAGCCCCAAACCGGTGTAAGCATTGGTGAGCCGGTTGTTGGATTACGCAACCCGAGGTCTTGTAAAAACTGGCCGATAGAAATAGTAAATGTGCCTCCATTTCTGCCATCAATTACTGAAGGGACAGGCAAAGGGTTCACAAATTTTGGTTGGGTAAGCGGGTCTAATAAATTTTGTGCTGCTATAACCTGCGGTTGAAATAAACTTGCAATGATAATGCATGAATAAAATGCAGTTGTTTTGAGTAAAAATAAAGTTCTCATAAAGGTATGTTTTAATGACGTTCAAAGTAATCATCCAAAACTTAACATGAAATGATACGCATCAGCAAAGAAATTGACAATGGTCAACAAATTGAACATGCTTAGCGGCCGCTTTTATTTCGTCACAGAAAATTAATTGTGCGTCAGTCATTAAAATTTTCCTTGTAAGAAGGCAAGGCAGTAAACTATAAGAAGTCGATACGAGATATACTGTTATAATGGAGGTCTGATCTTATTCTGACCTAAATCATTCTCGCAGAAAATCACAATCACAGAAGTTTGAAAATTAAAAACCGTTCTTTGAATAAAATCGTGGAGCATCAAAGTGGATGAAAAGATTTTGATTATAGAACATAATGCAGGTCTTAGAGAAAATACCGCGGAACTTCTGGAGTTTTATAACTACAGCGTATTTACTGCTGACAATGGGCATACAGGTTTTGAATTAGCTAAAAAAGTAAAACCGGATATTATTTTATGTGATATGCTTATGCCTAAGTCAGATGGAAAAGAATTTCTACGATTAGCAAGAAACGACGATATTGTTAATAAAATTCCACTTATCTATTTCTCTGCCGGCTCTCTCAATTATGAAATAAAAAAAGGTTTAATAAAAGAATCAAGCGGCTATCTTCAAAAACCTTTTACAGAAAACCAATTGATTGGGATTATGAGAAAGCTTTGGGAACCGCTTAAACGTTTTATGGATAAGGGATGCATCTGAAGCTGCGAACGTGTAAGTAATTAATAATATAGCTACGAGGGTTTTTTCATTGAGATGCAAAACTAAACGTTATTTCTTTTCACACTTTTAAAATTTTCCTGCAGTTTCAATTTCAATTAAAGGTGTAAACTCTGTCTCTCAATTTTCCTCTTGCATCTCTTAGCATGCTTTTTAAACACCACCTGCAATAAGAGTCTGCAAAAAGAAAGGAGATTATTTTATAATACCATTGTTGAGGTCTTGTGTACGTAATGGATAATTCAGCTTTTGTGAATTCATTTAACGGCATAAGCAACAAATGCATTTGATACCATGAAAAAATTATCATCTTGCTTACACCGATAGTTTGCCACACTTTTTCCTTGCTTATAATCCATTTCGTTACTTCAACAGTAAAGTTCATTTTCAATCCCAACATTTTTCCTGTCCACCTGTATTTTGAATAAAGACCTGTATGGTTTTCTGATAAGTATTCGAGATTTAATTTGCTGCCCATCATCATCATTGAAGATTCAGTCATGTGCATGCCTGTAACACCTAAATCATCAATGACGTTGAATACTTCCTGTGAGGATGCACTAAATAATTCTATTTTGGAAAGTGTTTTCATTTCAAAAACAAAAAGCCGGACTATCTTTTTACAGATGAACCCGACTTGCATGTTTACTGTTTAACAGTACTTATGTAAACACGATTAACCTTATACGTTTTATGGAAATCATCATAACTGATGAGTTCTTTATCTTCTCTAAACTGTGCATCCAGTGCATCATGGAAAGCATGATCGTTTGGAAATGTTTTTTTCAGATTCAGTTTGGTGAGTTCCTGAAGCACATTTGATGAACTTGTTGTAAAGAAGTATTTGGGAGCATACTTCTCCGCCTCCTTTGGTGAATGCGAAAGATGCTTATACTTGTAAATTGTTATCGGTTCTCCGGGATTCAAAATCGCATAGCCTTTTTCTTTTGTCGCCGTTTCAGTCGTGAAGCTTTCTTTTTGAGCCATTACTGCTGATGCTGTAAACATGGCGATGGTAATTAATACATGTGATGCAAACTTTTTCATTTTAGAAGTTTTAATGGTGAATTATTTTAATTGCTAATCAGCAACAGGCATGGGCAAAGAGATAAGCTCATTCCATATTGATTATTGTTTTGGCAGTAAAAGATCAAACAAAAAACTTTCAATTACGCGTTGAAGTACGGTGTAAAACTAAAAGCAGAATTAATAGCGGCGTATGATTGCTATCAAAGAAAAAAATGATTTTGGTCAGACAAATGTGATAACGACGTTTCATTTAAAAAAATAAGAGCAGCAACGCCATTTTGTGAACACGATGCACAACTCATGCCTGTTATAGGAAAGCTTTTCTTCACATCTGTCAACAACGCTTCCTGCGCTAAAGAATATCGTAATTAAGATTTTGAACACATCAAATAACATTTAAGCCCCATCCACACTCAAACGATTAGTCAGGTTACTTTTTCTACAATAAAAACACAAACAGACCGTGCACCTACCAAGTAAGTTTCAGAAGTAATAACATCCACATTTTGCTCAACAAAATCATTTGGCGGTTCTAAAGAAGTATTAATGATACGATGCCATGAACCGCTGACTTTAAAATAAAAATTCAAAGCCTCCCAGTGCATGTTGATCATAACATAAATGTCAACATCATTTTGCGATTCGCCTTTTAAATGAAATGCAAGTGTTTTTGAATAATAGCTTAGATCAGGTTGTCCGGTTACACCGAACCATTGCACGTCACTTCTCCAAAAGCGGCTGCGGCTAAGCGATGGATGCATTTTTCGAAAGGCTATCATTTTTTTAAAGAATAGAAAGATGTCTTCATTTTCATCTTTCAAACTCCAATCAATCCAGCTTATTTCATTATCCTGGTTGTACGGATTATTATTGCCTCTTTGTGTTCGCAAAAATTCATCGCCTGCTACAAACATGGACGTACCATTGGAAATAAAAAGCAGTGTACAAAAATTTTTTGCCTGTTGTTTTCGTAACCTCATAATTTCAGCAGGTAAATCTTCACTTCCTTCTTTACCACAATTCCAGCTATAATTTTCATTTGTGCCATCAAGATTATCGTGCCCGTTGGCCATGTTATGCTTTTGATTGTACGATACAAGATCGTATAAGGTGAAGCCGTCATGTGAGTTAATATAATTCACACTTTGATAGGCATGATAAGCGCTTTGAAGATCATCGGAAAAAAAATCTTCACTGCCATAAATGCGATAGATTATATCTGCAACGAGATTATTGTCACCTCTTACAAAGCGGCGAACATTGTCACGAAAAAGACTGTTCCATTGCATCCATATAACGCCGGGAAATTTTTTTCCAAGCTGCACCGTTCCAACAGCATCCCATGGTTCTGCAATAAGTCTTGCATTTGCAAGATCAGGATCGGAACCAATCATAGCAAAAATCGGCGGCTCTTCAAAAGATATACTCCCATCTGTGTTACGGCTAAAGACCGAAGCAAGATCGAAACGAAAGCCGTCAACATGCATTTCTTTTCTCCAATAACGGAGACTGTCGAGTATCATTCTTCTTACATAACTGTTCTTGGTGTGCAGTGTATTTCCCGTGCCCGAATAATTGAAATAAGCATCACCTAAATCTTCATTGATGAGATAATAAGTGCTGTTGTCAATGCCTTTAAAACTGTAAACAGGACCAAGATGATTTCCTTCTGTGGTATGATTATATACAACATCAAGAATTACTTCTATGCCGGCTTTGTGTAATTCTCTTACCATTAATTTAAATTCATTTAACTGACCCGATGAGTCCTTAACACTTGTATATGCATTATGAGCAGAAAAAAAATTGAGCGGCATATAACCCCAGTAATCATTACTCTGAATATCGAATTGATAAACCGGCATCAATTCAACTGCGGTAATTCCTAATTCTTTCAGGTACGGAATTTTTTCAATCAATCCTTTGAAAGTTCCTCTTAATTCAGGAGTCACATTTGAGCTTGAATGAAAGGTGAAACCTTTTACATGCACTTCATAAATGATGAGATCATTTTCATGAATGATAAATTCATCATCCTGCCAATCGAAACTGTCTGTCTCTTTTATAAATATTCCAAGAGGAGCTTTTCCATCATTAGACCCTTCAATGCATGCAGCTTTCCTGCTGAATTGTACCGGGAATAAAACAGATTTTGCGTATGGATCAAGCAATATTTTGTCTTTATCAAATGCGTGCCATGCCGCCTGCCCGTGTGGCTCCGGTCCTTCAATCTTGTATGCGTAATATTTAGCGCCATTTAATTTTTCAGTCTTGATATGGCAATGCCAAATACGGCTTGACTTATTAATAAGATAATCGAATTGATAAGTATAAATGGGCTTTACCAAATCGTCATCCTTATAAATGAGAAGCGTAATTTTTGTGGCGTGTTTTGAATAAAGCGCAAAGTTAAAAGCATCATCTTCTTTGATATAAGTTACACCAAGCGGATAATCATTACCTTCAATTACATCCCAGCTATTTTTATTTTGTTTAAGTGTCATAATATGTTGCATCTGATTGAGCAGCGCCCTTTATTAGAATTGAAAAGTTATCCTCGATAAATAATTTTTTTGATGAGAGTTGTCATTGCTACTCATGACTATAATCATTATTCATTGTAAGTACAATAAAATACTTTTGAATATTATGATAGGTAAATTAAATGCAAAGCAAATAGACGAATTCTTGCAAAAGCATTTCGTCGGACGCATCGGTTGCTACGATGGCAATGAGGTCTTTATTGTGCCTGTAAGCTATGCTTACGACGGTAAATACATTTATGTACGTTCATTTGAAGGAAAAAAAATTGACATAATGCGAAAAATCCCAAAGTATGTTTTGAGGCTGATGAAACACAAGACATGGCGCACTGGCAAAGTGTAGTAGCATGGGGGCAAATATGAGGAACTGACAGATGAAAGGAAAGAAACAAAGCATTAAAAATTTTGATAGACCGACATCTGCCTATTTTAACAAGCGCTACAACGCATCTTGGTGACTTCTGGCCTTTGCCACCTGAAGACTTGAGCACAATAAAGGGAGTTATTTTCAGAGTATTGCTTGAAGAAGAAACAGGCAGGTATGAAGGAAATGGAATTTCGCCTGTTATCACCGGTTAATGACTTAAATGAAGAGTGCCTTGTGACTTTCATCACGAATTTATAAGGGTAAAGAAAGTAGCTTCACTAAATTAAAATGAAAAGCTATGAAAAAGAATTATGGCTGTTGTTGACAGAATAACAAGAACCTTAATTGCTATTTTGCTTCTTATCCTGTATTTCAAAAAGTTGTTACAGGAACATGGGGAGTAATTTTCTTGGTGATTGCGGTAATATTTATTTTGACAAGCCTGATTGGGTTTTGTCCATTGTATAGTTTATTAAGAATAAATACAAAAGCCAAAAATAACATGTAAGCAATGCACCTTATTGAGGCTTTATTTTTAAAAACTTTTGAGCCAAGTTATTGCATGAAGTGATTTTATTTGCTCCAATATTCAAAATCAGTTTTCTTAATGATTGTGCTCATACGTTCTATACTTAATGTCAATTAAGTTTGATACAGACGAAAAAAATTAATATTTAAATGCTTCATGTAGAAATAAACGGAAATAACTATTCTTGTGAAGAAGGTAAAACACTTCTAAATCTTTTTCATGAGATAGGTATTCATGTTCCCTCACTTTGTTTCGATCCCCGCCTGCAACCAGAGTCTTCCTGCCGAGCCTGTCTTGTGAAAATTGAAGGGAAAGAACACCTGCAGCCCTCATGCAGCACTTATGTAAGCGATGGCATGAAAGTAGTAACACATTCAAAAGAGATTGAAGAATATCGCAAAACGGTTTTGGCAATGCTTGCAAAAGATTACCCGTTTGAAGAAGTTGCAAAAAATCCGGATAAAGAATTTCATCAATGGCTTCATCACTATGATATAACAAAAAATTCCTGCGATCAAGAACATGCGATAAATATAAATGTTGATACATCTCATCCTTTTATACAGGTTGATATGTCGCGATGCATTAGGTGTACACGATGCGTAAGAATATGCAACGAGCTACAGGGGCAATTTGTATGGCATGTAATTGAAAGAGGCGAACAGACACATATCATTGCCAACTCGCAAAATTCTTTTGCCAAAAGTTCATGTGTAAGTTGCGGCGCATGTGCCGATGCTTGTCCTACCGGCGCTATCGAAGATAAACATTCAATCAAGTACGGAACTGCCGAAAAAAATATCAAATCCGTTTGCGCCTATTGCGGTGTAGGTTGTGAAATAAATGTGGGTGTAAAAGATGAAAAGATCGTTGGTATTCATCCTGTTTACGATTCACCTGTAAACAAAGGTCATTTGTGCGTAAAAGGTCGTTATGCATGGGAATATGTGTATGCAGCAGACAGGATAACCGAACCCATGATAAAAGAAAATGGGGAATGGAAAAAAGTTTCATGGAAAGATGCTTTACAATTCGCGGCAAAAAAACTTACTGCAATTAAAATGAAGTATGGTGCTGACGGTGTTGCTCTGCTTGGCTCTGCACGTGCCACCAACGAAGAAAATTATCTTATCCAAAAATTTGCACGAACTGTTATAGGAACAAACAATATTGATAACTGTGCAAGAGTGTGCCATCAACCCACAGCAAAAGCAATGACGATAATGTTGGGCACAGGGGCAGCTACCAATTCGTATGATGATATTGAACAAGCAAAAACTTTTTTGGTTGTTGGAAGCAATGCAACAGAAAATCATCCTGTGGTTGGTGCACGCATAAAGCAGATGGTCTTGAAGGGAGCTAATCTTATTATAATTGACCCAAGAAAAACAGAGTTGGCTTCTCTTGCAAAATATCATTTGCAGTTAAAACCGGGAACCAATATTCCTCTTTTAAATGCTATGGCAAACGCGATGTTAACCGAAAGCTTAGTTGATGTTGATTTTATCGAAGAGAGAATTGATAACTGGAATGACTTTAAAAACTTCATCACATATTGGACTCCGGAAAAAGCCGCAAAAGTTTGCCATGTACATCCGCAATTGATTAGAGATGCGGCAAAGCTGTATGCAAAAGCAAAACCCGCTATGTGCTTTCACGGATTGGGTGTAACAGAACATGTGCAGGGAACGGAAGGCGTAATGGCGCTTGTAAATCTTGCATTGATTACAGGTAATATCGGAAAACCGGGAACAGGCATTAATCCTTTACGCGGACAAAACAATGTGCAAGGTTCTGCTGCTATGGGTTGCGATCCCGCTGTATATACGGGAATGGCTTTAATCAAAACTGAAAAGAATCGTTTTGAAGATTTATGGCAAACACCATTGCCTTCAAACAAGGGACTAAATCTTCTTGAGATGATGGATGCCGCTGCAGCAGGCAATTTGAAAGCGATGTGGATAATGGGATATGACACGTTTTTTTCTTTGCCCGATGCCAATGCAAAACAAAAAAGTTTTGAGAGCCTTGAGTTTGTAATAGTTCAGGATATGTTCATGAATGAAACAGCAAAAAGATTTGCCAATGTATTTTTTCCTGTTGCATCTTCATTTGAAAAGGAAGGAACATTCATGAATTCGGAAAGAAGAATTCAAAAATTAAGAAGAGTAATCTCATCTCCGCAAAATGCAAAGCCAGATTGGGAGATTGTTTGTGATATGGCGAAAACAATGAATCATCAAAACCTTTTTAATTATTCCACTGCCGAAGAAATATGGAATGAAATAAGACAAACATGGAAAGCAGTATATGGAATCACTTATGAACGGATAGAAGATGCAGGCATTCAGTGGCCCTGCGCGTCACTTACAGATAAAGGAACAACAATTCTTCATACAAAAAATTTTCCTGCCGGGAAAGTAAAACTCGCAAAAATAAAATTTGCACCGTCTCCAGAAAAAACATCAAAACAATATCCCTTCACATTAATCACAGGAAGGAGGCTGTATCACTTCAATGCAGGAACAATGACATACAGAACACCTGTAAAAGAAATCGAAGAAACAGATTTGTTGTACATGCATCCAAACGACGCACAACGATTAAAGTTGTCAGACGGTGAGGAAATAAATATTATAAGTAAATACGGTTCAGCAATTTTACCCGTCCACATTCATACAAGTTCAAAACAGGGTGAAGTATTTACGACCTTCAGCAACAAGAATGTATTCATAAACAAGATTACCGCACCTTTCAGGGATAACTATGTTGAAACACCTGAATATAAAATCACCGCAGTGAGAATAGAAAAGATTGATAAGTAAATTCGAAAAGCAAGTAATTCTCTTTTCCGCCCAATATGATATAAGTCATTTTAAAGCCTATTCAACATCATTTTAGTCCGGTGCTGAAGTGAATAACTTTGATATACTTAAGCTTTTTTATGGTACGTGCAGCTTCATCTGTAAAACAAAAAGGTTATAACAGGAAAGCAATTCAGAATCAAATTTTGCATAACATTCTGTTTGCATTTATTGAATTTATTGCAATATCTGCGTCTATAAGTGGCACATTGATGACCAATTCCGACGGCAGCGTTTTTAAAATTCCTGTTTCGATATTAAAAACAACTCAGTTTGAAGACTTCTTCATTCCCGGCATATTGCTTACCATATTTGTGGGCGGTAGTAATATTATTGCCGCAGCCTATTTTTTGGCGAAACACAAGAATAAATATAATTGGTCGCTTACAGGTGGCTTTATTCTCATAAATTGGATAATACTGCAAATGATATTCATTCAATCCTTGTCATGGCTACAAATGGTATATCTCTGTACAGGTCTTTTTATCATTTTGTTATCACTACAGCTAAAGGGAAAATGGTTATTGTAAAAAATAAAATCAAGAAAAATGGCAAACAATTTTGAATCACACATCCAGGGTGAAAAACCGGTTGTGGTAGATTTCTTTGCGGAGTGGTGTGCTCCATGTAAATTAATGACCCCTGTTTTACATCAGGTAAAAGAAACGATAGGAGAACGTGCCACTATTTTGAAGATGGATATTGATAAGAATCCTCAATACACTCAATTATATCAAATCTATTCGGTGCCTACTTTAATGATATTCAGAAACGGACATATCATCTGGCGCAGAAGTGGTGTCGTAACAGCAAATGAAATTTTGCATCAATTGAATAGCCATATTGCTTAATGTTCCTATCAAGCTATTCTTTATCCGCTTCTACTTAAGAGATTTTCCGGTAATCCTCAAACCATAATTATTAATGGCATTAATCAGTGGCAGAAGATTTTCTTTTCTTACGCCATCAATATCTTTATGCATTGCGTCTTTCTTCTTTGGGTCTTTTTCAAATCGTCCTGCAATAGACAAAGCCATCTTATGCATCCATGTTAGTTCTTCGTGAATTACTCGACCCGGCAAGAAATATATTTCACACTGCTGTTTTAGGTCCGGCAGAAGATTGTCTTGTATTATTTTATTCTGTTGGTTTTTTTCATCAGCACCTGTACCGCAAACGATAAAAAGAAAAACTTTCTTGCTCTTTAGCACGGGCACATTTTCTTTTAACCATTTCTGTATTTTAAATTTCCCGAAATAAACAGAAGTTCCTATTAATATGAAATCAGCATTCCTGATCTCGTTTTGAGTTTTGTTTTCAGTGCGAAACAGCGGTAAACTTAATTCTTCACTTAGCCATTGTGCATAATCTCTTGTTGCTCCATATTTGCTGTTGTGAATAATTACTCCATTCATACTTTATAATTTTATGATGCTATAATTGCGCTGTTGCGGTTCCCCATCTCTTTAAATGCGGCAGGCTCTTTACAGCCATATCTATAATTTTCGAATCAATATTTCTTTTTTGCATTTCCCTTATTACTATTGATTTCATTTCTTCCAATGTTATGTCGGGAGTCGTAAATGCTCCGTTTTGATAGCAATACCTGCAGTATTCATGGCTCTTTGAACCATCTTTTTCACTGCCGCACATTTCATCGTTATCCAGCGGCATGCTGCAGCTTTGACAAAAATTTTGGGTATTCATATTTTTGGTTGTTATTGTTACCGTTTATGATTTGGAATAAATGATTGGGACTCTCAATTTTTTCAGTTTCTGCTTTTAAAACTAAGGCGGATTGGTTTTACCAAGCCGCCTTAGTACGACTGCTGAAAGGTTTATTAGCCCTTTGCTACTGTTATTCTTTCATCGTCTTATTCAATTCAGTTATTATCTTGATTGGGATAACAGTTTCTATTCCGTCTTGAGCTGTTTACAGTCCCTTCAAACAGATATTTCTGCTTCCTTACCTAACGATCCATAACGAACTGAACTATAAGCAAGATACCTTCCTTACTATGTAAAAACAATGACGAATATCAGCCCTTTGTATGATGTTGGTTAATGTTTATATAATTGGTTATCTATGTATGAGCGTGGAAAACGGACAACCGACGACTTCTTTATTTCTGTCAAATTTGAATCAAAGGATTTGTATTTACCTATTGGATTGTTTGTGACGTGTTGATACCTTATTTAAATGCCGATATAAAATTGGAATTCTTATAAGAACTGTTTATACGTTTTCCGAATTACGTCATACGTTTTCTTGATTACCGTCATATATTGGATCATGTGATCAGTCAATCTTTGTAAAGATGTAAAAGACCAGGTTTAAGTACCGGGTAAAATTCACGTAATACGAAGACTTGGTTTCTACCAAGTCTTCCATTTTTCAATCAAAAAAAGGGGACTATAATAGCCCCTCATCTGCGAATGAATAATAAGATTCGGTGGTGATGATAACATGATCTATTACTTTGATGTCTAAAAAGAGTGCGGCGTTTCTGATTTTTTGTGTAAGCTCTTCATCCTGACGGCTTGGTCTTATGCTTCCTGATGGATGATTGTGACAAAGCGCGATTGATACTGCATTTGCTTTTAATGCTGCAGCAATAATTACTCTCGGATCAGCAACTGTTCCTGTAATGCCACCTGTTGAAACTTCATAAATTCCCAACACTCTGTTTGATCTATTGAGCAACATAATTTTGAACTGTTCAATGAAATCAATTTTATTTTCATCCCATGAGTCTTTGAATATGTGGTAAACATCTTTTGAATGAATCACTTTAGGACGATCTGAAGCTTTTACTTTTGTCTTGTACACCAATTCAACTTCTGCTACTTGGTACTGTTCCATTGCTGTTAATGTAGTTTCCATAACCAATGATTTTAAAGTTTAAAAATTAATTATGGTGCACTACCAGACTTGTGTCAATCAAGTGCAAAAGGAAACGGAATAAATGAAGGCTTTTGTGAGTCGGCTTTGTCCCGCCCGCGCGAAGCTGCGGCGGGCAGGGTTTATGCCGTAAGCTTTTGCAACGCTTCAGCAGACACAAGTCTAACTTTGTAGCAGGATTAATGAGAAAGAATAAAAAAACTGTATTGAGCTATATTATGTAATCAAAAAGAGTTTTCAAAAATCTTTAGGGCATTTAAAGTCACACAACGATACCGTGAGTTGATTCATCGAGTTTTCACTTTTCTTGGAAAAAGTTTTTTTAAATTGAAGTATTATCTGTACTGATTAATCTCTAAAGAGAATAAAGCCTAAATCTTAAAAGTACTCTTTTTAAATTCGAAAAACACAGTATGAAAAAACAAATTAGATATCCGACGCCGCGAAGAACCATGACAAAGTTTAGCCACAGTGATTATTATCTTGTTCTGCAACTGTACAAGATTTATAAAGCAGAAAACAGAAAGGAAGCAAGACTTCCGCTAAACGATTTTCGAAGACCTCTTCAAAAACGAAAATCAATCATTACCTCTTTAAATAATCAAGTCATTTATTACTTCAGCGCGATTAAGGAGAGCGTAAAAAAGATAGGTTTAACAGTGAGCACAAAAACTTTTTTGCTTCCCAAGATTAAAACCTATTTCAACTAAATCATAGTGAAAGAAGAAGGTCTTTGCTGATTTATTCAACATTAGTAACCATTTTTTTGTTTTTTTAGGGTTTTGGGTTGAACTTGATTTTGTTTGATGATGACATAAATTATTTTTTATCAGCTATATAAAAACAACAAACCATCCGCTTGTACGAATGGTTTGTTGTTCAAACCACAAAATTGTCGTTCGGATTCAGATTAGATCTTTTGATTTCGTTGCTCTTAACAATGAAGTTTTCTTTACAATCATTGCAGCGAACTGAATTCCTGCATCATAAGCAGGGAAAGCGAATGACGGCGCAATGTTGGTTAGAAAGTTGTACCGGAAGTAGATGTATGTTCCAAAGGCAATTGCAAAAATCCATTGCATAGTTATATTGCCACCCATCTTTAAAATAATGTTCGTTGCACTGTCCCATGTTACCCAAACCGGCAAAATGCAAGTAAATGATATAGCTATGAGCAACAAAGGAAACCACAACAGGTTTCGATGAAACTTTAATACAAGAATTACTCCTTTCAGAAAGTACAGGAATAAATAAAGTACATAAGCAATAAACAAAATTGTTCCTATCCATAAAATGGCACTTGCTTCTTTGTCAAGAAATTTTGCAGCGATGATATAGCCTGTAAAAACTAAAGGAAGATAAATCAGCAGTTTGAAGGCGAGCTTTGCGAAAAACCACAATCCTCTTAAAGTTGTATCGAATAAGGACTGACCTTCATTCAATGCGGTGTATTTTTCATAGATAGCCATACATCAACATTTTCTTTATCAAATTTACTAAGCGATTTTATGAATAAGTTTTTCTTTCGGGAATAAATTTTTTTATTGTAGCCTTCTATAGATTTTCTTGTTTTCACAATATGAATTACCATAAACACTAACTTTATTTATTTACTAAATCATTCTTGAATTAAGCAAGCTGCGGCGCCTTAAGCGTGGCAGCTTTTTTACCTTTAAAGCATTCCAAAAGTGTCGCTATTGAATGTCTTTTTCTTTTGAGGTAGTGGGATAGATGTGATTCCCGGGTATCACTACGATATAAGTTCCCCTTGTTTTGAAAAAGTCAACGTTCTGATTTTCTTCTTTTTTATATAGAGTTGTATAATCTTCTTCAAAAGACTCATCTGAAAATCTGTATTGAGAATAGTCTATCAATTTCACCAATTCCATATAGCTATATTCTTTCTTGTGTTTTACTGGTATTAAATCTTCTACGGTGAAGGAAATATCAGAATGCCGACGTTTTCCTATCAGTTTATATGTTTTCATAACTTTTATTTTTAATTGTAATGAAGCAACGGCTTTATCAAGCCGTTGCGTTTTAATAAGTTTTAATTCAGCATTAAAGCGTCTCCACCAATTTTTGCATAAGAAGCGCAAAGGTTAAATGTCGTCTGCGCCTTTTTTTGTGCTGTACCACCACATAATAAAGAATCAATTTTTTCATCATCGTTCTTGTAGTTGCGTACATTCTGAAAATAACCTGTTACAGCATTGTAGGCACCGAACAACGTTCCTTTTGTTGTTTCCATTTGCTGCGAATCAGCCATCATTGCATAGCCAAATACACTGTAGCACTGGTTTTTGTAAACCGCAGAGTTTTCATCTGATCTGCCCTCCCTGATATTATTCAATGTTTCTTTATTTGGTGCTAAGGCAATCTGAATTAATTTTTGCACTTCATTATCAGTGATACTGATTTTCGACCATTGGTTAAATGCCTGTTCCATTATCGGTGAAAGTATATTGACCATACCCATTACCTTATGTGCTTCTTTTAATTGTTCCTGTGCATTTGAAGTGTGTCTGATTTTTAAAACATTGGAACAATTGCCAAGTGCAGCATTAAGGGTGTTGTTGCAAACAATCCGAACAGGTGTGAAAGCAATCGTTATGCTTTCCTGACCATCATGCGAAGTCGTTAAGAACAGATATTGTTCAATCAAATCATCGTTTCCTACCTTGATATATTTGGGAAGTTTGGCTGTAATAAAAATGCGTTCTCCTTTTCCTAATGCGCCTGCAGTTTCATAAATAACTCCTTCACCATTGGTAATAGAATCGAAGAAGGTAAATGCATCCACATTCTGTACAATATGGTAATCCTGCGTTAAATGAGTGCCTAATATTTCTTCTGTGTCTTCACGATAAGTAAAAAATTCATTGCCTGAAATAATTTCTTTTCCCGACGGAAGGCGATAAACGTGCGGAGCTTTTCCTACGGGAAACGCAAGCTGCGATTGTATCAATACTTCTCTGCTGCTTAACTGCTTGTCTGAAATTTGCCCGAAGGAATGCCATGCTTTTTCCTTTAATGAGTAAAAAGAATACTTTCCTGTTTGTTCGTTGTAATTAAGATTGTGTGACATACTTGCTACCCAGCTTTAATTTGTATCCCGCAGGCGGTACTGCTGCGGTTTGTTGAAAAAATAATTAATTCAAAAAACAAAAGCATCACTCCGCTAAAACGGAATGACGCTTTCTTTACCTAAAATGGTAAATCGTCTGAAGGCTCTGCAGCATTGTTTTCATGAACTGCATTTGCTTCTTTGTACGTTGCTTTGCCAAGCAGTTTAATGTTGTTTACATGAAATGTGAGTGTTGCTTTTGGTTCTCCTTGTAAACTGATGTAGGTGTTTACTCCAATGCGCCCATACAATTCAACTAATGTTCCTTTAGTTAAATGTTTAGCTACGCTGCTGCTTATCCAATAAGCGCAATTAACATAGGTTGTTACTTTTTTGATTTCATTGCTGTCTTTGGTTCTGTAACTGTCGTTAATTGCAATAGAGAAATTGACAACTTCTCTTCCGTTCTTGGTTGCATTAACAACTGCATCCTTCGTAATTCTTCCTGTGATTTCCATAACTGTAATTTTTAGTTGTGATTAAAATGATTAACTGAAAAAAACTGTTTTGTAAAAGAAAAAATGGAAAAAAAGAAAGCATTTAGAAAGGCGGATGCATACATGCCAAAAGGAAACGGAATAAAGGAAAGGATGGTGTGCGTGTGATAGGGAGTTTATGCCGTAGTCTTTTGGCAAAAAATGTGGGTATCATGAAACAATAGCAGCCGCTAACTTCGCTGCTCTTTTGTTCCATGAGTTTACAAAACGGGAGAGAATATCGGCGAACTATAAAGTTTCGCTACCGAGTTTGTTTATAAGTAATCACATTCTCCCTAAAAAGATACGCGGATGATGAACCCAAATCAACCATTTCATCAAGCAACCAAATAAAATCGTCTATAAGCTGCTTATTTCTTTTTATAGAAGAAATGTGATTGTAAAAAAGCTTCTTCATTAGTCGTTCTGCTGATGCATTTATAAGAACTAACTTTTGTTTGGGGTTTCGCTTTAACAGTTCGACTATGCAAGTCAATCCTTCTGGCAAAAAGGCTGTTTCCCCTATTATTGAAAAGACATTGATTATCGTCTCTACATAATTTTCCCCTATCTCCTTAATCATTGTGTAGTAAAATTCCTTTTTATGTATTAACTCTTTCCATTGAAATTCATTTGAATTCCAGTGATAATCGTAAAGCAAAAAACGAACATTGAAAAGCAGAGTCGAGGCAAACGGCGTTTCGTTGTTTCGTTTTATAGTATTGAATAAATATTCCCATATTTCCCAAAAAATTTTGAGTTTATTTGGATAGTCTAAAGGGACTGGAGTTAAATTGCCAATATCGAAAATTTTCAAAACAACAAAATCTAAAGTATCCTTGATAAATTCATACAGGTCTTTGGCATCTATTCGGGATAAATTCACGTCGGTTAAAATTGGATGAAACAGCACATTAATGATTTGTTTAGAGAAGCTAGTATCTGCTATTAGAAATAAGTCAGCCAAAAAAGGTTCAAATCCTGCCAAGTGTCGTTTGTCTATTTTTCGTTGCTTGTTCCTTTTATTATAATATCGGTCTTCATCAAGTTTTAATTCTTCAGTAATGATTGATACAATTTTTTTTATGAAGTCAAAAAACAGATTATCAGAACTATCGTATGGGGTAATAAGAAACGCACGGAAAAGCAAATCTGGTTCATAGTCATTCAAATTTAGTTCTTCAATATTTAGTTCAGTAGTTTTTGAATGTAAGAGTTGTTGAATGAAAAATTTTTCTTTCTCTTTAGCCTGATTTAAACGCTCTATGTCATGGTCGTCATAATAAAATGGATTAGTTCTTCTAAAATGAGAATACTTAATTAAGCAAATCCAAATAATTTTCGCTTCGAACGGAAATTGATTAAAGAAAACTGATCTTGAATACTCTAAATTCTTTTTAACCTGATTGTCTGCAAAAGGAGCTATCAATGAGTAGAACATTAGATAAAGGACTTCATTCATCTCAATTTCGGTTTCAGCACCTGCAGCAAGTAAATGAAATGACTTTAAAGCTATTTCTTTTTCCATCAAATTGTAGCTTCTGTTCAGGTGATAATATCGGTGCATTGTATCATCAACAATAACAGATATCACATCTTTAATTTTTGCTATGCACCATCTTTTCTGATCCAACGTCAGCTTGTTCACAAATTCACGCAATCCAAGAACTGCGAGGGTAACAGGTCGGTCATAAAGAGGATCAGATGTAGTTGAATCGTTATAGTAGTTAAACACATTCTGCCATATTTCAAAAGTAATTTTTTCCTTCTCATCATAAGCGTTCCACAGAACGCCCGCCCATTTCATTGTAATATTTTGAAATTCCATTTCATCCTTGCCGGATTCCAAAAATTGCTCAACCTCTTCATCGTATTTTGGCTTCAAAATGATGCGTTTGTTATCAACATCATGTTTAACATCCCATTTTCGAACATCAATTTCACTCAGCGTTTTTCGCCATAGTATGTCGTCGTCTGAAATGTTCGTATCTAAAACATCAAATAATTGATGTATTTGTTCATTTACCTTTCTTATATTAAATTGATAATCGATAATAAAATCAGCCAATCCTCGTAAAAATTTTCTTCGATGAGGCAACTGATTAGATTCATACCTTTCTTTTTGCGCAAAAGAAATTTCATTATCTGCGGGGGCGAGCGCGGTGCTTTCCTGTAGGCTTCTGGAAGAATCCCAATTATAAAACTCTTTTACAGAAAGTAGAGGAACAATTTGTTCGCCCACGACTTCTGGATAAGCTATTGCAACACTTGCCAAAACACCAGTAACTGCAACATTGTTACTATTGCGAAGTAAAAAATCAAACATGAATTTGACGTTCATCCTACTAACTTCTGTCTTGCGTTGTGCCATTTGAAGCAAATATTTTTCAAGGCTCATTAGTATAGACTCAATCAAATAATGAGTTACACTTAACCCTCGATAGGCAACCCACAATTCCCAAGCTGCCCATTGTGTTACGTAAGTTCCGTCATTTAATCTTAATACAACTTTCTCAATTTGATGTTTATACTCATAGTCTGCGTCGGCGTAAAAATCGATTGAGTAGTTCAAGAATTCGGTGATGAACTGTAAAGCAAGAAGAGGATGATATATTAGTAAGTTATAAACTGGAGTTTTATAAATTCCTGAAGGGAAGAATGATAACTTGTCCTCAATTCCCCAACATTCTTCATCTGTTAAGCGATGAGACCCTATTAACGCAACTATACTTCCTTCCATAGGCTCGTTGATAGGTTTCAATTTCCATTCTTTCCAAGCAGTCTGTATAATCAACTCGGGGCATTCTTTTACAAGTTTCTGATTTTGTAACCCTGAAAGACAATTACTAATTACTATTTCATAAAATTTCCTTATCCTCCACTTATTACCATTTTCTTTTTCTATAAAAGCTCTGCTGACTAAATCGGTGATGTCTTGTTTCGCAATCTCGGGCAAATTGAAAAGAAGTGTGATTAATCCCTTTTTTCTTCCTTCCATTTGCCTATTCTCCCAAAATTCATCTGCTTGCTCAATCTGATTTATAAAGTAGAGCACTATCTCTCTCACACCTAAAGTTTCTTGTTCGCTAACTATTAGAAATAATAAACGATACTCCCAATCATATAGAAGGTTATAAATTGACAGTCGAAGATTGTTTACAAGTCTTAAATGATTTTTGATAAAAAAAATTGCTTCTCTCCAACCAGAACCTATTGGGAGTAATATGGACGTGTTATTAACATCAGTTTCCTTGCAAGCGGTTCTGATTAAATGAATACACCTATTGAGGAAAGTTGCGTTATTCTCCAACAATTCCCTTTCGAAAGATTTAAAAAATGAACTGCAATCTCCAGATTTCAAAACAGCTATTAGTAATTCATCAGCCCAATATTTTTCAATCAAGATATCAGTTAACGATTTTCTTATGAGTTCATGCACTTTTTCGCTATTCTCAAGCAAATAGTCTTCAATCCAAAGACGGAAGGCTCTTCTGATTGCAGGTTCGTTTCCTAAATGGTTAAAAAAATCTTTTGGATGAGGGTGCTCTTCACGTTGAGAAGATACAAATCGAACTAGTGCCCAATCCTCTAAAATATCATGTGAGGGAGCATATCGCCGTTTATTACGTTCCTGAAAAATTATTTCATCTTTTTCCAATAATAACACAGCTTCAGAATCAGCGTGAACTGTTTGCGTGAAGAGTTTCATTTCTTTTGCTCGCTTGAGCGCTATTTCCATGAAGGCATTTTCTCTTTTTATTGGCAAACCACTTCTTATATTTAAGACATCCACCACTAAGGCATCCCACAGTTTATTTTTAAACTGCGCAAGTGAAATATGTGAATAATCATCTGATGATTTGCGAAGAGCAGACACTGCGAAATCAAGATATTTTGGACTTTGTAAAAGAGCCTTAATTGCTTGATTTTTTACAACATCCCCGAGTTCGGGATATTTTTCCAAAACCTTACTTAATTCTTCATCACTAAGGGACTCCACTTCAACAATGCTTAACTCTTCTTTCTTTAAGTCAAATTTTTGGATAATAAGGTCAATAGCATATTTTCGTGAAGATGCAATAATTTTTATGTCGGGAAATTGTTTCAACAAAACAAAGAGTTGCTTAAAAGCACATTCGGGGTCCGCTTCCAAAAGCTTTTCAAGGCTGTCTAAAAAAATAATTTTATCAGGAATAATGGATATAGAAGAGATAATGTCTACAATAGGTTCACTAATACCTAAGTCAGAAAATACATGTGCAAGATGGGGTTTGTTAAACTGGTCTGCTCTAAAGACAAAACGAATAGCTTGAGGCAAATCATTTATTAATACATCTTTAGTCACCGCTGATTTACCCACTCCTGGCTTCCCCGTTATAATTATAAATTGAAACGAAGCTATTGTGTCCAATATGGTATTTTTGATTGATCTTCTATTCAGGTGTAATTCGCCAATTGTGTTTTTTAACGGTTTAAGAATGACTTCGCTATCCCTGTTGAGTTTTTCAACCGCTTTTAAATAAGGACTTAATTGTTCTGCTGCAAAATATTTGTAAACTTCTTCTTTTTTAATGCTTTGACTAGTAACGTTACCCCCGTCCTTATTGAGTTTGGCAACGAGAGATAAAATGTTATTCCAGATTTCTTTTTCCGTTAAGGTAGTTTCTTTTCTTTTTGACAACCTAATTAGATTTAAAAAGTAGCTTTCATCAACACTACCTTCATTTAAAAAGTCAAATTCTAAAACATCAGTACATTTTAAAAATTCCCAAAGTTCTTTATCAGTAAGGGAAACATTATTATTTATGTCAGTAAGGACATCTCTGAAAACCTCAAGACGTTCCTTCTTTACCTTTATCCGATTAACTTCTTTTAAAAAGTCTGTTTCAGAAGCATGGGTATTCGCCCAATTGAAAAGAGATTTAACATGGTTACGTTCATCTTTAGTTAAGCCGTTTTTTACAATCACTAATTTATCTTTTGCGCGATCAAACACTAAAGGATTATTGAAATCTGTCCAAAAGGATTGAAGTACTTCTTTGAATATTTCACTTCCTTGTGTAAATGACATATCATGCTTGATTTGTACCAAAAGTTTACACTCTCCTAAGCTTGATTTAGCAATTACTAATAAATCATCCGTTTTATAACCACGACTAGTATTTTGAAAACCAACTTCTATAATCTCATTAGCAGGCAAACACGGAGCAGTACCTCTAATAATTAGAGTCACTAAAAAAGCTGTTTGGATAGCTTGTTCAAAGTTTGTTCCGCCTCCCCCTTTTTGAAACACGCTTCCTTTGTTTTTTTGCTTCGAAGCATCAATTTGGAATTCAATCCTTTTAATTCTTTCGAGACCTTCAGAAACAATTGCGTCCACATCTTCATGTTGAGATAATAAATACTCTTTTGCTTTTTCCTTATCGGAAGAATTGTATTCATGAACACTCATTATAAAATTGATAAATTCATCTTTAGTGTATTTTGAGTTTTCGTCCATGGTAGTTATTTTTTAATTCCATATTTTTTTGAGATGCTGCTTAAAATCGTTTTTAGTCTTCTCATGCCATTATCAAATTCCTTTTCCGATATTTCCAATTCTTTAATTGCGTTTCGTCTCTTCATGCCGTGCCGACGAGTGCTTGTAAATATTTGCTCCAATAATTTATCGCCCTGGATTTTCTTTTCAGTCTCATACATAATTTTAATATAGTCCATTTCTTCATCAAGATAAGCGCTGACAACTGGAAGAATTTTATCGAGATATGAAATAGAATTTATTTCATCCTCTTCCGATTCTTTTGAAAGAAAAAAATCGTCTTCTGATGTTTTATTCTCTTTTGATTTTAAATCGTTGCCAACTAAAGTTCGGATAATATTGAATTTAAGATAATCAACTAGTGACCCTTCCTTTGGGTTGTATTTTTCTGGATTATGTAGATATTTTTCAATCGCACCATACACGTAGTCATCAATTTCTTTCCCTTTTAAAAAAGTTGATGTATTTCCACCTCTAAACCATTGCTTACCTCTGGTAAATGAACGAGTAAAGGATTGAAGGCATAAAATGATCTCTTTCCAGTCAATCTTATTTGTATTTTCTTGGCTATGGTTATTCATTTTAGATTAGGATCATAATATTAATATGCTATCAAATTAAGTTTTTTTGCAGTGGAGTAGAAAAAATAATCGGATAATCGGGAATGATAATTCCTTCCCTGTGAATCAAACTGGCAAGCTCAAATAAAAAGATGATTTCTGTCTCATGATCTTACTACTATTCCTATCTAAAATTCCTTCCCTCCGGAAAAAGCTCTTGCTGTATCACCCTCTTTCTAACCTGTGTTTTTTTATTTTCTGTTTTAAAAGGAAAACCATCTTTCTCATCACGCGGTGATAGAGTAAGCATACTAACTTCCAATTCTCCATCTTCAGTTAATGCACATAGTTGCTCTGACCAGTTTTCACAATGTTGTACGATAACATGAATTACACTGTCTTGTTTTTGCACTTTACCCTGCACCATTATTAATTTTGATTGAAGAATTTCTTTTCTATATGTATTCTCAAATAAATTTTTAAATACTACAAGATTTGCGTTGCCTGTTTCATCTTCAATGGTCATAAAACAAATACCGCCTGCAGTTCCGGGTCTTTGCCTTACCAACACCAAACCAGCCACTCTTATAATATCACCATCATTTCGTTTACTTAATTCTTCAATTGGTATAATGTTATAGGTTGCAAGCTTTGCACGCAAAAAGCTTACTGGATGCTCTTTTAAAGAAAGTGATAAAGCGCCATAATCATAAACAACATGCTCTGATAAAGACATCTTTGGCAACAACACATTTGCTTCTAAAGTGCTTTCGGATGGCTGCCCTTTAAACAATCCGAATGGACTATCTTTTAATGCTGTTACTTCCCATAACGCTTGTCGCCTGTCTAATCCAATTGACCTGAATGCATCTGCATCCGATAATTTTATTAAAGAAGAAAGAGAAATACCAATGTCTAAAATTTCATTAATACTTGTAAACGTTTTGGTTCGTGCCGCTACAAGCTTCTGCATATCATCTTCACGCATTCCTTTTATATGCCTGAACCCAAGACGCAATGCATGATATTGATTTACCTTTTCTTCAAGTGTGTTATCCCAATAAGAATAATTGATATCAACAGGTCTTGCTTCAACACCATGTTTTCTTGCATCACCAACAATTTGTGCAGGTGCGTAAAATCCCATAGGTAAGCTGTTGAGTAAACCGCAAGCAAACACATCTGGATAATAACATTTCAACCATGCCGAAACATATACAAGATGCGCAAAGCTTGCAGCATGACTTTCAGGAAATCCGTAACTGCCAAATCCTTCTAACTGTTTAAAAATTTTTTCCGCATATTCTTTCGTATATCCATTCTTCAACATTCCACTCATCAATCTCTCTTGAAATTGTGTTACCAACCCCTGCAACTTAAAAGTCGCCATACTTTTTCTCAATGCATCAGCTTCTGTTTTTGTAAAGCCTGCGGCGACTTCTGCAATGCGCATTGCCTGTTCCTGAAATAATGGTACGCCTAATGTTCTTCCTAAAATTTCCTTTATTTCTTTTGATGGATATTCAACCGGTTCCTGACCATTACGGCGACGCAAATAAGGATGCACCATATCTCCTTGTATAGGTCCGGGACGAACAATTGCGACTTCAATTACCAAATCATAAAAACATTTTGGTTTTAATCGCGGTAACATTGCCTGTTGTGCCCTGCTTTCAATTTGAAAAACACCAATCGTATCAGCAGCGCTTGCCATTTCATATACAGCAGGGTCGTCTTCAGGAATATTTGAAAGCGTATATCTTTTATGATAATGTTCTTTTGCTAATTCAAAACATTTGCGAATGCAGGTAAGAATGCCAAGTGCTAATATGTCTGTTTTAAGAAAGCCAAGTGCATCAATATCATCTTTGTTCCATTCAACGCAAGTCCTGTTTTCCATTCGTGCATTCATGATAGGACATAAATTTGAAAGCCTGTCCTGCGCAATTATAAAACCGCCTGTATGTTGCCCAAGCTGACGCGGAAAACCGATGTATTGGTTGGTGAGTTGTAATACTTTTTGTAAGAGCGGGTCTTTCGTATCTATTCCTTGTTCTCTTATCCTGTTTTCATCAAACCACTCATCAGTAAATTCCCAAATACATTTTGAAAGACGATTTAATGTATCAACGGAAAGACCCATAGCTCTGCCAACATCTCGAACCGCACCTTTTGCATGCATTGTTGTAACAGTTGCAACAATTGCTGCTTTGTCGCGGCTATGTTTGTTGTATATGTATTGAATAATTTCTTCTCTGCGTTCATGCTCAAAGTCAACATCAATATCGGGCGGCTCATCTCTTGCATCTGAAACAAAGCGCTCAAATAATAAATCAAATTTTGTTGGATTAACATTGGTAATGCCTAAACAATAACAAACAGTTGAATTTGCTGCAGAACCTCGACCCTGGCATAGAATCCCACGTTCATTTGATTCACGTACTGCATCATAAGTTTCTAAGAAAAAAAATGCAATGTTTTTTCTCTTTATAAATGCAAGTTCATGTTCGAGTGTTTGTTTTACTTTTTCGGGGATTTCTTCTCCAAACTTTTCTTTTGCAGATTTCCATGTATAATCTTCCAATGCTTGTTGCTGTGTTCTGCCATCGGGCATTAGTTGTTGAGGGTATTCGAACTTTAAATCATCAAGATTAAACTGACAAGCTTCAACAATTTCCTGCGTGGTTTTTATTGCATCGGGATATTGCCTGAATAAGCGTTGCATTTCATCAACGGGCTTTAAATATCTTTCTGCATTTTGATGTAATAAAAATCCCGCTTCATTTATTGTAGTCTTTTCGCGTGTGCACGTAAGTATGTCCTGCAATTCTCTCCGTTCTGCATTATGATAATGAACATCGTTAGTGGCTACAAGCGGAATATTATAGTGTTGCGAAAGTTTTGAAAGACGAAAGAATTTTTTTAAATCATCACCTTGATAATATCGGGTTGCGGCAATATAAAGTTCACTACCTAATGCCTCATGATATTCGGATAACGTGTTTTTAAAATCATTATTAAAATCAAAATCTTCATTTAAACCAGATGGCGGAATTACAATAAATTTTATTCCTTTAGAATATTCATAAACATCCTTCTTATACAAATCGCATTTGCCTTTTTCTGTTCGCCGATTTCCTCTCGTAAGAAGCTCGCAAAGATTCGCATAAGCTTCTTTATTTGTTGGATATGCTAACAAGCTTGCACCGTCTTTTAAATCTAAACGGCAACCTGTTATCATTTTAATCCCTTTTGCTTTTGCAGCAACATAAGCACGTACAACACCTGCAAGAGAATTTCTATCAGAAATGGCAATTTCTTTGTAACCTAACTCTGCTGCATGTATAATCAATTCATCTGGATGGGAAGCACCGCGAAGAAATGTAAAATTGCTTGTTACCTGTAGTTCTGTGTAATTCATGACCTCACCCTCCAACTCCCTCTCCTAAAAGAGAGGGAGAGAAAAAAAATTCATTCAAAAAATCCATGTATAAACCACGATGGTTTATTGTCATCACTGTAATGACCTAATCGAAAAAGCCAATAACATTTTCCTTCTTCTGTTTGCACTGCATAATAATCTCGATGCAGTCCGTTATCTAACCACCATTCGCTTTCTATGCGTTCACATGCATCCGCTTTTGTTATTTTATGCAACTTGCCATTGTATCTGAAATTCATTGGCGGATAATCAGGAATTGGTGCAGTTACTTCAATCGGTTGCGGTTGTTTTAAAAGATGTGTTGGTCTTAATTTATCTGTTCTCCATTCTGTTGTTGGTTTATCTTTTAATGATGCAGCAAGTTTGATTGAATGTTCAGGCAGGTGACGTTCGGCGGGTAAATAGAGATGTATGATGTCGTTTCCAAAATTGTTTTCAAGATTGTCCATTAATTCCGCTACTTCTCTGCATTCCAAACTGCTGTTCATCGTCCAGAATGTTTCCTGTGAAGACTGTATGTCTTCAATTTTAGAAGCATCAAGTGTAAATACTTCAATACCTAATGCAGGTTCTATGCTTGCAATCTTTGTTTCAAAAAGTTTGAAAAGATGTTTTGTGTTATTTGACGGATGATTGGTGCGGATTTTAATTTGCTCAACTTTACTATCAACACGGTAACATCTCAATGTTGCAAAACGTAAACCTTTGCCTTCTTTTTTTAAACGTGCGCATAAAGTTTCTAAGAGTTTTTGCAAGGCTATTTCAATACCTGCTGCTGTTTGAATAGGTTCTAAACAGGATAAATGCTCATTGTAAGGTTCAACAGGAATTACAGGTTTTATAATTTCTTCTTTGTTACCTAATGCCTGGTCAAGTCTTAATAATAACTGTTCACCGAATCTTCTGCGTAAAGCAGAACGTTGCATGTTTATAAAACTGCTGATTCTATGCAGACCTAATTTGTGTAATCGCTCACTAATGCTATGTTCTATTCTTAATGCTTCGGGTGGCAACTGCATTAATGCTTCTGCTTGTTCATTGCTATTAATAATTATTTTTTCTTTTCCGTATCTGCACACAGCCCATGCAGTACCGGCAGTATCGGCTATTGCAATACGAATACGATAACCTAAACTTTTTAAATTGTTGAATATATCTTTTAAGTATGCTTCTTCACTTCCCCATAAATGTGTGCAGCCGCTAACGTCAAGCATCAATCCTTCGGGTAAGTCAACAGCCACAACGGGAGTATATTTAATAAACCAAACAGAGAGTTTATTGAGCAGTTTTTCTGCAAGGTCAATTTTGTCATCATATACTTTTACTTCGGGAAAAACAACCTTTGCATCTGCCACAATCATTCCTGCATACAAACCTTTTGTTTTTGCGACTCTGCTGACTTCTGTTATAACCATTCTTCCCCGTTGGGTCAAAGCCAATACGAAAGGAACGTCTTTTAATTCAGGTTGACGACGAGTCATCCAATCCGTCTTCAAATGAAGAAACCATATTGCCACAAATCTCTTAGTCATCTTACCCAGTTTTTCTTTTCTCAAACGATATTGAAAAAATATTTTGTTTAATTTCTGTCAGGCGGTTTGATGAATATTCTAATTGCCATGCTCCGGGTTTACCATTGCGAACTCTTAAGAGTTCAACGTTCCATCTTGGAAAACCGATGCCCGGCATTCCATTAGATAATTCACGCGGAAGTGCTGTAATACGCCAACGCGAAACGCAGGCTGTAGTATTTATGGTTTTATATTGTGGTCGAATTAATAAACCTGTCACCCTGCTTTGTTCTGCTGCCAATTGAAGTCTTCTTGATTGTTTAAAACCTATATATTTTGTTTCCCCCACTACTGCCGCAATTCTTTTACATTTCAAACATTCTTCTGTCGCATACAACACATCGTTTTCATTTTTCAAATCAATAAAAATGATTTTGTTTGGTTGTACACCAAACTTTTTTAGGGCTGCCGGAAATAATCTTCTTGATGCACTAACCCAAATAGCTGCTCCGTCAAATTGCATAAGTTTACTTAACAAAACGGCGATGAAACCATTTGTTGAAGCCCAATCTTCAACTGCCGGATAGAGAAATTCATGTGTGCAGCCAATGGGGAAAATGGCATTTGGAAATGCAGTTTCTATGGGACGAAAACCAAGGTCAACGTTATTATCAGTTGACAACGATTTCAATCCTCCCAATGGAAGAATATCTCGTTGCAATTGCGAGATGATATTTGTTCTCGTGCGGGCATAGATGTGCCCTTCTGCATTGTATTGTGTTTTCATTTGACTTACTTTCCCAATGCAAAGTTTACTAAATATTTTAGTAAAATAAAGGCAAAAAAATTAGTGATTGATTTTCAACGTATAGAATAGTCCATTCGTAAGGCAAATGAATTGTTGCTGGAGTTTTGAAAGATATTTTAGAATGTAAATAATTTTTTAAAAAACGTCTTTCGATTTTGTGGCTTTCTTTTTTGAGAATTGTTGCTGTAAAACTCATGCCTGCGTCATAAGCAGGAAAAGCAAATGAGGGAGCAGTAAATTGATCTGTCTACTAAATCATCTTGATTTACGGAAGCGGCCATGCCTCAAAACGTGGCTTTTGCTTTTGACTTTTGAATTTTATAAATGTTAAATCTTAAGCATTTTAAAATTTTCACATAGCAATTTTGAAGTAAGTAGGGAGAATTCTCCCTTGTCTATGTTTTTTTCTTCCTGTCTATTTGTTCAGTGAAGAAAAAAGCTCCTCGCAAATATTTTAAAGACACCAATTTGATGACTAAGGTGGGGAATAAAATAAGAGAGGTTCGTTTATCAAAAAATATTTCGCAGGAGGCTTTGGCAAATGATTGTGAAGTTGATTATAGCCAGGTTAATCGAATGGAACTTGGAAAAGTAAATTTCAGTATATCCTATCTGTACCGCATAGCGAAAGCACTTAATATAGATCCTAAAGAATTACTTCCTTGAAAGCTAACCTTGTTCTGCATTGTTCATTATCACAAATTCTTAAGAGAGAAATTGATAATTTTCTTTTATGGAAAAACTGTTGCTATACCTCAATGCTATTTATCCTTTATCGTCGGGTTTAATTGAACACTTGCAGGCGATTTTGAAATCAAAGGAACTTCCTAAAAAAACATATTTATTAAAACAGGGATCTGTTTGCACAAATATTTCTTTTATTGAGAAAGGTTTATTGCGTTGCTTTTACGACAAGGATGATAAAGAAGTATGTTCATGGTTTATGAAAGAAGGCGATGTAATTATCTCAGTTGAAAGTTTTTTTACCCAAACTGTGAGTTTTGAAAATATTCAAGCATTAGAAGAATGCACGCTTCATTATATCAACTACAACGAATTGCAGTATATCTTTCACCACTTTCCTGAATTTAATTTCATCGGTCGCGTATTAACTGAGAGATATTATACATTAAGCGAGCAACGATTATATTCAATAAGGATGCAGAGAGCGCAGGAAAGATATAATTATCTACTCGATCACTTTCCGGAAATAATACAGCGTGTTCCATCCAAGTATATTGCATCATATCTAAGCATCACAGAAGAAACTTTAAGCAGAATCAGAAGCAGAAAATAATTTATTGATTTTTATCAATTCTGTTGCACCAAAACTGAATCTATATTTACATCATCAAAACAAATAACCATGAAAAACACTTTAATTACTGCATGCTTTCTATTACTAATTGCTTCATGTAAAAAAGAAGAGATCACTCAATCACTTAGCGCTTCTCAAACAAGCAACAGTCTGAAAAATTCCGGGAAATATCTGCAAAATGTAAAAAGATATTTGAAAGACAGTCTTTCTAATAACGATTTTGCGAGTATTGATTTTAAGAAAACAATTGCAACAAGATTTGATAGTGGAAAAATTTTTCTACTGCGGTTGCAATTGAAAAAACCGGGCAACGAATTTATTCTTATAAAGACAGACAGCTTGGGTAACTGCTCAAAAGGAATGATATTGAATATTAGTTATTCAAATTTGCAAAATCAAAGCGATTTAAAAACGAAATTCCATTCGTTCAATGGTAACATTGTTGTAAGCTCTTTAAAAAGGCAATTAATTCATGATCTTAAAATAAAAAACGGATACAAAGAGAAGGCAAACATGAATGGCGGCGAATTACTTGCAGATGATAATACTTTACCTGATGTTACTGTTACTGCTTATATCCCCGCTCAAGGCGGAATCTCGTATGCTGACTGGTATAGTCTTTTAGATTTATATTCTCCCCAAGAGTTAGGATTTACAAATGGCGGTGGCGGCGGCTATGGTGGCACTACTTATGGTTACTATAGTCCTATAGATCCTTACGACTATGGTTACACGGAATATAATCATGTTCCTGTTGAAGATCCAAAACAAATTTCGTACGAGGATCCGTTATTGCCGCCCGGTATTTCATTGGTTGATTATCTGAAATGTTTTGATAACATTTCTGATGATGGTGCTACTTGCTCAATTGAGATATTTACCGATCTTCCGGTAAATGGAGAACCCAATACTTTTTTTGATTGGACTACCGGCTCTCCCGGGCATACATTTCTACAAATTAAAAAACAAAATGGCACTGAAACTGTGCAACAAAACATTGGTTTCTATCCCAATCAGGGCTGGAAAACCATGTTTTATACACCGGTAGGTCCGAAATTTGTTGATGATGCCGGGCATGAGTTTAATGCTTCCTTAAAAATGACAATTACACCTGAACAACTTCATACAGTTATTACAACAATGAAAAGCCTGATTGATGCACCTTATGATATTGATGAATATAATTGTACGGATTTTGCATTACAGGTATTTAATAGCGTAAGAGTAGGGAATGAACTGGTTATTCCAAGATATATCATTCCCGGAGAGACTCTCGGTATTGAAAGTAACACGCCTCAAGGCCTGTATCAGGAATTATCAAGCATGAAAGAAGCCTATGTTTCAGAAGCTGCAAATATTACGATACCTGGTGTGTACGGTTTTGTAGGAAATAGTAACGGTCCTTGTAACTAAAAATATTTGTTTATGAAAACGATGAAATTTATTGCGCACCCATTAACAACGGTGATCAGTTTTCTCGTTATATTGATAAGTGGGGAACAGTTTGGTAGCTTTTATATTTTCTATTTGCTGTTAGGATTGCCTCATGGTACTGCACATTCAATTACCGGAGTTTTGGGAATAGCTTTTGTGCTTTTCGGTAAAGTCATATCAAAGCAATTGAGTCGAAATTTTACTGCCTTAGTAAATGTAATTGGTTGTTTACTGCTTTGGAGTTCTTTATGCCTGTTCTTTTTTACTGACAAAAGCAATTATAACATTGCTACTTTTTATCAATTGCTTCCGCTAATCTTGATGATTATATTCCTTTTGATAAGCATTTCCTTTTTTGTTGAAAATATTCTTTTATTATTAAAACATTCAAAGAATAATTTTTATAAACCTACAGCATCGAAGTAATTCGATACACTTTTGTTTTCTGTTCTTTTTATCAACCCTGCTGCACTGCAATAATTAGCTTTTGTTGCGTCGCACTCTTGTGCTGTAGCAATTTACTCGACAAGATGTAACGTCGTTCAACTTTATTTAAGTCATAAATATTCTGGTGCATTTATTTTGGATTCTCTTATTTGTTTAGTGCGTTTTGAAAAATGTGAGTTATGATAAAACAGATAAGCTGGGCAAGCTATTGGACTGCCATAGGCGTAATAACAATCTTATACTATACGATTGTTGGTTTCCGATATTATTTATTTGATATAACACAAATTTTATCGGGTAAAGCAAAACTTTCTTTTAAGAAAAAAAACGATGGCAATTCAAAAACTTTTGAAAATGAAGTAACCAATGGTTTACAAGCAGAATTGTTTCCTTTAATTAATCACCTCGTTCAGGAAGTAAAAGTAATTCTTGAAGACGTAGCAGTAAAAAGTCTTCAAAAAAATGAAGTGGTGTTTGCACTTCAACTCTTACTAAAAAAATATCCAACCATAAAAGGAACTTCTTATCAAGCAATTGTAAATAACTATATCATAAACGAAACTTCAAATTATTGCTCCATTCATCTTGAAGAAGCGGAAATGGCAATGCTGTGGGTGAATTAGGTGAATGGAGCTTCTATGAAAATTCTTTTTTTATTATAAAAAATTGTGCGTATGAAAATGAGACATAGAAAAATGCAACGGTGGTTTGCAACAGGAATGATAATGTCAGCAATTGTTCTTTATCACAAAAGCATTGCCCAAGACGGCAATGCGGGTATTGATCAAGCAACTGATATGGTGAAAAGCTACTTTGATTCTGGCGCTAACCTTATGTATGCAGTAGGCGCATTGCTTGGTCTTATTGGTGGTGTGAAGGTTTATCAAAAATGGAATCATGGCGATCACGATACAGGCAAAGTAGCTGCTGCATGGTTTGGAAGTTGTGTGTTCCTTGTCGTAGTTGCAACTGTCATTAAATCATTCTTTGGTTTGTAACAATATTTTTTTCAACGCTGCTAACACAAGAGTATGTCAAGTGGTATTAACGATATTCTCATTAACAAGCTTCATGAATACATTATCGAGAATAATCCTGACTTCTTATTGGAACTTCAGGAAGGGGATAGCGTCACAGAGTATTTGAATGAGAAAATTAGTTCAGTTAGGGATCAGATTAACTATCTGACCAAAATAAAATCTCCTGAATATGTTATTGAAGAACTGTGCATGCGAATATTATCCAAAGATTTAAAACCATCAAAGTTCAATTATATCCGCTCGCTCCTTGAAGAAGATTTTGAAACTATTTATAAGCAACTAAAGGAATCAGGAACACTTCAATTTGAAGTAGTAAACATGATCGCTTATTCAAAATCTGTATTTGAAAAATTTGGATTCAAAGAAGAAAACGAAGATGACACGCAACTAAGGTATGAGGTAACTGGAGCCATTAGTGAATATTTAGCAAGTTATAAGTGAGTAAGAAAATTGTGAAGTATGGGATACAACATTCAACAAAAATTGTTTGATAATATTGAAGCTATTCGCATTGCTCTAAAATGGAAGGAGGGTCAGAAAGTTTCAACGACTGAAGTGGAATCACTGCAAAAGTATGCAGGCTTTGGCGGCATCAAAGCGATGTTATATCCCAATGCTTCAAAAGAAGAATGGATAAAACAAAATGCAACGGAGACCGATTTAAAACTCTACCCTAAAATAATCGAGCTGCATGAGCTTCTTCAGGAGCATTTAAATGAAAAGGAATATAAACGGGTAGTTGACTCCATGAAGAATAGCGCTCTCACTGCATTCTATACACCTGCTATTGTTCCACAAACTTTATACAGCGTTTTAAAAGAACAAGGCATTGAGCCAAAAAGTATTTATGAACCAAGCAGCGGTGCAGGTATATTTATTACTGAAGCGATAAAACATTTTGCTTCTCTTCAAAGCATTACTGCTGTAGAAAAAGACATACTTACAGGGCATGTTTTGCAAGCATTAAGTAGTTCATTCGATATTCCTTCGAAGATTCATATCAATGCTTTTGAAAGCACTCCAACAAATGATAACGGTAACTATGATTTAATTGTAAGCAATATACCGTTTGGTAACTTTTCTGTGTATGATCCGGAGTATAAGAGCGAAGCATTGTCCGGTAAAATTCATAATTACTTTTTTGCAAAGGGACTCGACAAAATTAATGACGGTGGTATTTTGGCTTATATCACTACGGATGCTTTTCTAAATAATCCATCTAACGAAGCTGCAAGAACTTATCTGTTTAATGAGGCAGATTTTATTAGTGTGTCTGTAATGCCGGATAATTTAATGAAGGATACGGGAAACACAGAAGCGCCAAGTCATCTTTTGATTGTACAAAAAAATACCACTAAGAAAGAACTTTCCGATGACGAACAATTATTAATTGGAACAGTTGAACAAGAAAATCAATTTGGTAAATACACAATCAATCAATTTCTTCATGAACACCCTGAAACGATTACAGGCAATGAGATAAGACCGGGAAAAAATCAATACGGCAAAGCACATCAAACCGTTTGGCAGCAAGGTGATATGAATGGCATCCGTGAAAAGTTAGAAGCAATAATAAGTGAAGATGTCGGCGCACGTTTTAATAAAAATGTGTTTGCATTAGCAGCAAAGCAAACTGTATCACAAGACAACAAACTCACCTTTCTTCCTATTCCAGATAATAAAGTACTTGATACTCCTGTGCAATTGGGGTTATTTGAAATAGCTCCTGCAGAAAATATCAACAGGCCAATAGCATATATTAATGATTGGGATGAGCGCATGATTCAAAAGCAAACTGCAAGGATTATAAACAAAATAAAAACCACTGACAATCCAGGGCATGAAGCATTTGTTTTGATAACCGCTAAAGCACAATCATCAAAGCAGTATGTATATAAGTTGTATTCGAATACGAAAGAAATTGATTGTCCTGAAAATTGGATGAACGCTTCATCTATAAACGATGAATTAAACAATCTTTCAAACAAACTAAAAGGGTATAATCATGATTTCTTTAACGAGGGTGAAGCTTTACATCATGTGATATTCGCAAACAAGAAGAATGAATCGGATAAGTTAACAGACGTCAATTTCTATCATAAAGAGGGGACATTGATTGTTCATAACGACAGAGTTGGATTTCTTTCTTTTAATAATGAGGCTGCATATTTTTCAGCAAGCAGTTATGATAAAAAAGATGTAGCATTCTACAAGCAATACACAGTTATCAGAGATGCTTATCTCGAATTAAGCAATAAAGAATCAAACCACAAGACAGAACAGAGTGCACTGAGAGAATATTTAAATGAGGCTTATGATAAACTCGTTACAGAATATGGACTTTTAAATTCATCTGTCAATCGTCAACGCGTTTTAAAAGATGAAGCATTTGGTTCAATAATCCTTGCTTCTCTTGAAAGAACAGAAGGAGAACAATATGCAAAGGCGGATATTCTTACACACTCACTCATTCAAAAGCATGAAGTATTTCATACAGATGACCCGCTCGAAGCGCTTACAAGAAGTTTGAATGATAAAGGTGGAGTAGATATTGATTTTATAGCGGCTGCAACGGAACAAACAGAAGCGGAAACCATTCAATCGTTAAGCAATCATATTTATCTCAACCCTGTCAATAATCATTGGGAAACAGCCGATCAGTTTTTGAGCGGTAATGTAGTTAGCAAACTAAACATCACGATTGAAAAGCTTAATGAAAGACCTGATGATATTCAACTAAACAGAAGCAAAGAAGCACTTGAAAAAGTACAGCCTGAAAAAATCCCATTTGAGTTACTCGATTTTAATTTAGGCGAAAGATGGATTCCGCTGGAATATTACAATCGTTTTGCTTCACATCTTTTTGAACTGAATACAGAAGTAAATTATTTCTCTTCGGCAGATATATTTAAAGTAAAGCCTTATGGCAACAATGCAAAGATAAATCAGGAGTTCGCCGTCACAACAAAGAGCGGGAGAACAACCTACGGTTATACTTTGCTTGAACATGCGCTCGAAAACACAACACCGTTTTATACTTATGAGATTGAGGCAGGTGACAAAACTATTCGTGTTCCTGATAACGATGCCATTCAATTAGCGCATCAAAAAATTGAATCCATACGTAGTGGTTTTGGAACGTGGTTGAATAATTTACTTCAACAAGACAAAAAGCATCTTGAAGAATTGTACAATAACACTTTCAATTGTTATGTACTTAGAGAATATGATGGAAGCCATTTAAGTTTTCCGGGGCTTGATAAAACCACTTTGGGAATTGAGGACCTATACAGTTCTCAAAAAAATGCGGTGTGGCGTATTATACAAAACAGGGGAGCACTAATAGATCATGAAGTTGGACTGGGTAAAACGCTAACAATGATTGTAGCTGCGCATGAAATGAAACGGCTTGGCACTATCAATAAACCGATGATACTTGCGCTGAAGGCAAACGTGAATCAGATAAAAGAAACATATCAAAAAGCTTATCCAGAAGCAAGAGTGCTTGCACCGGGAGAAAATGATTTTACACCATCAAAAAGATTGCGTTTAGCGCATGAAATAAAAAACAATGATTGGGATTGCATTATACTGACACACGACCAGTTTGGCAAAATACCACAATCACCGGAGATACAAAAAGAGATATTTCAAACAGAATTGGATAACGTCGAAAAAGACTTGTACACACTGAAAAATTTGGGCGGTGAAATTTCCAAACGAATGCTCAAAGGTCTTGAAATACGCAAGAATAATTTGATCACTAAACTGAACGGCGTGCTTCATGACATTGAACAGAAAAAGGATGCAGGGATCAATTTTAAAGATTTGGGAATTGATCATTTGTTTGTAGATGAAGCACACAAGTTTAAGAATCTAACCTTCACGACAAGACATGATCGCGTAGCAGGTTTGGGCAATATGGAAGGAAGTCAGAAAGCGCTCAACATGCTTTTTGCCGTAAGAACATTACAAGAAAAATTTAAGAGTGATTTATGCGTAACATTTCTTTCCGGCACACCTATTTCAAATAGTCTTACAGAAATGTATTTGTTGTTCAAGTATCTCCGCCCGAATGAAATGAGGCGACAACAGATTGAAAACTTTGACGCGTGGGCTGCAGTGTTTGCAAGAAAGAGTGTTGACTTTGAATTTTCTGTTACAAATGAAATTATTGCTAAAGAACGTTTCAGACACTTTATTAAAGTGCCGGAGCTTGCATTATTCTATAATGAAATCACAGATTATAAAACTGCTAAACACATCAACCTCGACAAACCGGAGCTCGATGAAAAACTTATCAATATAAAACCTAATCCTGAACAACAAGAGTTCATCAGGAAGTTGATGGAGTTTGCAAAAACAGGCGATGCAACTTTAATCGAAAGATTGCCGTTGACAAAAGAAGAAGATAAAGGAAGAATGTTGATTGCTACCAACTACGCAAAAAAGATGGCAGCAGACATGAGATTAATTGATCCTTTCAGATACAGTGATCATCCAAATAATAAAGTAAATGTATGTGCAAGAAGGATTGCAGAATTATACAACTTAAGTTGCGAGCACAAAGGAACACAAATTGTGTTCAGCGACATTGGCACACCAAAACCTGGTTCATTCAATATTTATGATGCTCTGAAAGAAAAGCTGATTAACGATTTTGATATTCCCGTAGATCAAATCACATTCATTCACGATTGGACAGACAAAAATAAACATGAGCTTTTTCGCAAAATGAATAACGGTGAAATAAGGATACTCATGGGCAGTACAGAAAAGGCAGGCACCGGTCTTAATGTTCAAAGAAGAGTAATTGCAATGCATCATCTCGATATTCCATGGAAGCCTTCAGAATTGGAACAAAGAAATGGACGTGGCGCAAGACAAGCGAACATGCTTGCGAAAGAACATTACAACAACAAAGTACAAAACTTCATTTATGCGGTTGAGCAATCTCTCGATAATTACAAATTCAATCTGCTTAAGAATAAGCAAACCTTCATCAGTCAAATGAAGAATTGTGAACTGAATGTAAGAACAATTGATGAAGGTGCAATAGATGAAAAAAGCGGAATGAATTTCTCTGAATACATCGCCATTCTTTCCGGAGACACTTCACTCCTTGAAAAATCGAAAATAGAAAAAAAGATCGCAGTTCTTGAAAGTTTAAGAGTAGCACATCACAAAGAAGTATTGAAGGCAAAATGGAATTTGGACAACTTAAAGAATGATAAAACACACACAGAACAAACGTTGAGAAAATTAACGCTTGATGAGAGCCTGTACAAAAGCAAACTTCAGTTTGATAAAGATGGAACAAGGTCAAATCCATTACAACTAAATGAATGCAGCTCCTCCGATGCGGAAATTATCGGCAAGTATCTTATCAAACTAAGTAACGAATGGAAACCTGCTTCTGAAGAAAACGATTCAATAAAATCGGTACACTCTACGACTTCGATCTTTTCATTCGAAGACAAAAAGAACCTTATGAAGAAAAAGGTTTGTTTGAGTATCGTTATCATAACATTTTTTATGCAGAAAGCGAAGAAAGCAGTATCAAGTATTTCTGGAATCAAGGATATATCAATACAGACAATCCAAAGCTTGCAGCAAGATATTTCTTAAACGCAATTGATCGCGTTGATGCTTTAAAAGAAAAATATCAAAAGAATTTTCACGAATTGGAACAAAATATTCAGGTATTGGAACAAATAGTTGTTAAGCCTTTTGAGAAAGATGCAGAGTTGTCGCAATTAAAAACGGATGTTGCGAGACTTGAAAGAGAAATTTCGATCAAGATACAAACAAATCAAATGAAGCAGCATGGGGATGCAAGATTAACAGTAGAGTCCCTAAAAACTAAAGTGGATGATGCCAAGTTAAAAGAAGCGCCCATTATCAGAATGGATGCTGATAATAAAAAACAAAATGAAAAATCATTACTGGTTAAAAAAGAATTTTCTCAAAGAAGAGACAAAGGATTAAGCATATAAAACTTCAACTATGGCGAACAGTGTTTACAAAATCAATAAAGGAATAAACAAACCTGTTGAATTTAAAGGTTTGAAAGCGCAGTATATCTGGTATCTCGGCATTGGACTGTTGGTGCTGCTCATTTTGTTCGCCATACTTTATATCATCGGCATTAACACCTACCTCTGTCTTGTGCTTGTAATAATCCTTGGTACAATGCTGTTTATGAAAGTATATAGATTAAGCAACAAGTATGGAGAGCACGGTATGATGAAGAAGGCTGCTAAAAGGATTGTTCCGGTCGTACTGAAATCAAGGTCCAGAAAAACATTTATCAATCTTAAGAAAGTAAAGTAATGGAAAGATTGTTGGAAGACATATTACCTATTTTAAGTGCAGAGAATGACTGCATATTATCGAAGCAGGGTGATGTTACCGTTGCTTACAAAGTTGATCTGCCAGAAATATTTACACTTAGCAATCAGGAGTATGAAGCGTTTCATCAGACCTGGATAAAGGCGATTAAGATACTACCTGCACGTTGTGTGTTCCATAAACAAGATTGGTTTACAGAGACAAAATATGTTGCAGATTTCAGTGAAGGCTTACAATTTCTCTCAAGAAGCAGCGAACATTTTTTTAATGAACGACCGTATCTTAATCATCAATGCTACATGTTAATAACGAAGAAACCTTCCAACAGGAAAGCTGCAACATCTTTGATTTCAAACTTGCTAAGGAAAAGCATTGTTCCCGAGCAAAGTATAAACACTCAAGTTCTGCAGGAGTTCTTCGATTGCTGCGGTCAATTTGAAAGGATATTGAATGACAGTGGATTTATTCATCTAAAAAGATTAAGGGACAACGAACTGTTGAGCGAAAAAAAGAAGCATGGAGTAATTGAAAAGTATTGCTTCTTGTTAGAAACAGAAAATGAGTTCGCCGTAAAGGACATCGTCTTCAAGGATGAGTTTAAAATAGGGAGCGCACATTGTCAACTATACACGCTTGCAGATATAAATGATTTACCCAGCTTATGTGGCTCAAGAATTAATTATGACAAGTATTCAACAGACAGAACAAAGTTTAGTATCGGCTTTACTTCCATATTGGGGCAATTGCTTCCATGCAATCATATCTACAATCAATACATTTTTGTTCAAGACTTTCAAAAGACAATCAAACAACTTGAAAGTAAAAGATTGAAGTTACAATCCCTGTCGGCATACTCAAGAGAGAATGCACTCGCAAGAGATGCAGTAAATGATTTTCTAAACGAAGCAATAAGTGAACAAAGACAACCTGTTAAAGCGCACTTCAATTTATTGGTTTGGGCAGACGATAAAGAGAGAGTCAAAGATTTACGCAATCTTGTTTCATCGTCACTTGCACAAATGGATGCAACGCCCAAACAGGAAACTGAAGGCGCTGCACAAATATGGTGGGCAGGTGTTCCGGGCAATGAAGCTGACTTTCCGATGAATGATACGTTTGACACATTTGTTGAGCAAGCTTGCTGTTTTTTGAATCTTGAAACAAATTACCGCTCCTCATTAAGCCCCGTAGGTTTAAGACTTGGGGATCGTTTAACGGGTAAACCGGTGCATGTAGATATAAGTGATGAACCGGTGAAGAAAGGGATATGCACCAACAGAAATAAGTTTATCCTTGGTCCCTCGGGGAGCGGTAAATCCTTTTTTACCAATCACATGGTCCGCTCTTATTATGAGCAAGGTACACACATCGTGCTTGTGGATGTAGGCCATTCCTATAAAGGACTGTGTGATTTGGTGAAAGGATATTATTTCACTTACAGTGAAACCAATCCAATTCGTTTCAATCCATTTTACATTGGCGAAGGAGATGTGCTTGATACTGAAAAGAAAGAAAGTATCAAAACATTATTGCTTGCACTTTGGAAAAAAGATAATGAAACATACAACCGCAGCGAGTACGTTGCTCTTTCAAACGCATTGCAATTGTATTTTGACAAATTGGAAAAGAACAAAAATATTTTTCCAGGCTTCAACAGCTTCTATGAATTTTTAAAAGGTGAGTTTGTTGAGGTGTTGAAAGAAGATAAAGTAAAGGAAAAGGATTTTGATGTTTCGAATTTTCTCTACGTATTACGACCCTATTACAAGAGTGGTGAATTCGATTATCTGCTTAATGCAAAAGAGAATTTAGAGTTGCTTAATCAGCGCTTCATTGTTTTTGAACTTGATAATATAAAAGATCATCCAATACTTTTCCCGGTTGTTACTATTATTATTATGGAAGTGTTCATCTCCAAAATGCGTAAGCTGAAAGGTATTCGCAAAATGATATTAATTGAAGAGGCATGGAAAGCAATCGCAAAGGAAGGTATGGCAGAGTACATCAAATATTTATTCAAAACAGTGAGGAAATTTTTTGGAGAAGCGATTGTGGTAACGCAGGAAGTAGAAGACATTATTTCATCCCCTGTCGTTAAGCAGGCAATCATCAATAATAGTGATTGCAAAATTTTACTCGATCAAAGCAAGTATCAAAACAAGTTCGATCAAATACAAGAACTGTTAGGACTAACTGAAAAAGAAAAAGCACTTGTATTATCTATCAATAAAGCAAATGATCCGACAAAAAAGTACAAGGAAGTATTTATATCACTTGCGGGCATTTTATCTAAAGTTTATCGAACAGAAGTATCAATGGAAGAATATCTCTCTTATACGACCGAAGAAAAAGAGAAAGTACAGGTAAGTGAATATGCAAAAAAGTACAATAGTATGGAAAAAGGTATCGCCGCATTAGCAGTTGAGTTACAAAATAAAAACAATCAATAATGAAAAAGCTATCAATTATTGTAATGCTAATATGTGTCTCATGTAGCAGCAAACAAGGAGTGCAGGATTTTTTTCCCGGTGTTTACGCAAGGCGCATTCAAAACGAATACAGCATTGGTTACGACACACTACTGGTAAGTAAAGAGAATGAGAATTCAAAAACTTACACTATCCTCCGCACTACAAACTACCAAAGAATAATTAAGGGCGAGACTAAGCCTGTTGTACGGAAAACAGAAAAGTGGATTGCATTGTACAATGAAGAGAAAAAGATATTGCTTGAACAAAAGAAAGGAAAGATAATCTCTTTTATTCCTGAAAGGAAGCAGTTGCTTGTAGGAAGCAATGCTTATCAAAAAATAAAGTAAAATAAGTATGTTATGAAACCAGTAACCGTGTTGGTAATAATAGCGGTCTGCACAATATCCCCTATCAAAAATTTGCAAGCGCAGATACCAATAATTGACATCATCAAAGAAGGCGCAAAAAAGGTGATTGTAGCAGTTGACTTGCAGATACAAAGACTGCAAACAAAAACAATATGGCTACAAAATGCGCAAAAGGTAGTGGAGAATGAAATGTCGAGACTGAAGCTCACAGAAATTACAGATTGGGTGCAAAAACAGAAGGATCTATATCAAGATTATTTCGATGAGTTATGGCAGGTAAAAGCAGTGATTTCGAACTATAATAGGATGAAAGAAATTATCGAAAAGCAAGTTCAAATCGTTAAGGAGTACAAGCACGCTTTTAGCTTATTTCAGCAAGATGAAAATTTCACCCCGGAAGAAATTGAATACATGTACAAGGTATATACAGGCATTCTTGATGAGAGTGTGAAAAACATTGATCAGATCTTATTGGTTATTGACGCGTTTGCAACTCAAATGGATGATGCTCAAAGGCTGAAAGTTATCAATGATGCTGCAGACAGGGTTGACGAAAATTATAACGACCTGAAGATGTTCAATAATGAGAACATAAAAGTGAGTCTGCAACGTGCAAAGGAAAGCAATAACGTTGATGTCGTAAAAAAACTGTATGGACTTGAGTAGATACTATTGTTAAATTGCGTAAGGCGGTAATGTATGAAAAAGATGAAGATAGTAATTGTGGTGCTTGCGTGTGCTCAAGGATTGCATGCACAAACATGGAATGAGTGGTTTGCACAAAAGAAAACACAAATTAAATATCTGTTCGAACAGATAGCGGCATTGCAAACCTACACTGGTTATTTAAAGAAAGGTTATGACATCGTGAACGATGGAACCAATGTAATCAATAATATAAAGAATGGCGATTTCGATCTTCACAATGATCATTTTAATTCTCTTAAAGAAGTCAATTCATCTATAAAAAACTTAAGTCAAGTTGGCGCAATAGCTGCATATCAAAATATGATTATCAAACAATTTCAAAATTGCCTTAAAACGTGCAAAGAGAGTGCGGCTTTCAACACAGATGAGCTGGAATATCTCAACTTGGTTTACAATAATATAACAACCGAGTGCTTGAAAGATATTACAGCTCTTGCCTTAATAATTTCTGATGATTCTCTTGAGATGAAAGATAATGAGCGATTGAAGCGCATCAACGAAATTTATCTTGATATGGAAGACAAATATCAATTCACAACGTCGTTTACCAATCAAGCAATGGCTCTTGCAGCAAGCAGAACAAGAGAGCAGGAAGGTATAAATGTGCTCAAAGGTTTATTCGATGAAAAATAGAAACGCATGAAAAAAATAATTGTGATAGCGATAATGACGTGTTGTTTTTTAAAAGTAAAAGCGCAGTCTTTTGAAGCGCAACAATTACTGCTTGACTTCGAAAAACTGATACAGTTAAAAGGAATTCTTTCAGACATGTACAAGGCTTATGAAATTGTAAGCGAAGGTTATGAGAATATCAAAAATATTTCTGAAGGCAATTTTAATTTGCATGATGCTTTCCTCAATAGTTTACTGCAAGTAAGCCCGGTTGTGCAGAAGTATGAACGTATTGCTGAAATTGTTTCCGATCAAATACAGCTTGTGAGTGAATACAAAACAGCATTCAGTCAATTCAAACAAGACAAAAATTTTTCGCCTGAAGAAATTACTTACTTAGAAAAAGTGTATAATAATCTATTTGACGAAAGCTTAAAAGATTTAGATGCTCTCTTTATGGTGATTACTGCAGGTGAATTAAGAATGAGTGACGATGAAAGATTAAATGCCATTGACGACGTTTATAAAAACATAGAAGATAAACTTACTTTCTTAAAATACTTCAATAACAATACAAAAATCCTTGCCCTGCAAAGAGCAAGAGAAGCAAACGATGTGAGTACGATTAGAGGCGTCTATGGAATAACAAAATAATCAATCAACTATATGAAGAAATCTATAAGCATCATGCTTTGCATGATAACAGGGATTGTATTGCCTTTTGTGGCACGAGCGCAAAATGGACAAGGTTTAGGTGATGATATTAAGAGTCTGCAACAAGTGCTCGACAATCTCTATTCAGAAATGATACCGATGTGCAGTGATCTCATCAGCGTGGGAAGTGGCATTGCGGGCTTTGCGGCATTATGGTATATCGCTTCAAGAGTTTGGCGGCATCTCGCTAACGCTGAACCAATTGACTTTTATCCTTTGTTACGTCCGTTTGCAATCGGCATTGCAGTATTACTATTTCCTTCAGTCATTGCAGTAATAAATGGAGTGATGCAACCAACGGTTGCAGGAACCGCAGCTATGGTAATAGATTCAGATGAAGCAATTGCCTTATTGCTTCAGCAGAAAGAAGAAGCAATTAGAAATAGCGATGTGTGGCAGATGTACGTTGGTGAAACCGGTGAAGGGGATCGTGAAAAATGGTACAAATACACGCATCCGGAAGATCAGAATGGCGATGATGAAGGAATTTTCGAGAGCATCGGTAATGACATCAAGTTTGCTATGGCTAAAGCATCTTACAACTTTCGTAATTCTATTAAAGAGTGGATGAGCGAAGTGTTGAATGTGATTTATCAAGCTGCCGCGCTTTGCATCAATACCATTAGAACATTTTATTTAATTGTGCTTGCTATACTCGGTCCGCTTGTTTTTGGTATCGCTGTCTTTGATGGGTTTCAACACACACTCACGATATGGATTGCTCGCTATCTCAATATTTTTTTGTGGCTCCCTGTTGCTAACATTTTCGGAAGTATCATCGGCAAGATTCAGCAATTGATGCTTCAACTCGATATACAACAAGTGAAAGATTATGGTGACACATTTTTTAGTTCAACTGACACTGCTTATCTCGTTTTCATGATTATCGGCATCATAGGATACTTCACTGTGCCGGGGGTTGCTAACTATATTGTACACGCAGGTGGTGGTAACGCATTGCTATATAAAGTAACAAGTCTTACTTCGATGGCAACAAAATCAGTCACAAGTTCTGCAGCCCAAAATACGGTATCAATGGTGAAGGATGTTTATGGTGATGCAAAAGCGGAAATGCAAGGCGGTTATGTAAACAAAGTAGCAGACTATTTCAAAGACCGACTTTCAGGAAAATGAGCCATCTAAACGCCATGCAAAAATTTTATAAAAAATAATTGAACCTATGTTTACAAAAGCAAAAAATATTGATACAGCTTTCAGGTATATACGAGCATTCTCCTTATTACTGATTATCGCTTGTATAATTATAAGCAGCTATGCTTTGTACATAAGTAGCAAAACATTAAAACAATCACAACAAAAAATATTTATTCTGGCAAATGACAAAGTACTGGAAGCCTATGCCGCAGAAAGAAAGGATAATATTCCCGTTGAAGCAAGAGACCATGTAAGAATGTTTCATTACTACTTCTTTACGCTTGATCCCGATGAAAAAGTTATACAATCCAATCTTACAAGGGCTCTGTATTTAGCCGATGCTTCTGCTAAACGTGCTTACGATAACCTGAAGGAAAATGGATATTATTCCAATGTTATCTCGGCAAACATCAGTCAACAAATAAGTATCGATAGTATTCAAATTGACATAAACAAATACCCCTTTTATTTCCGCTTTTACGGAACTGAAAAAATGATACGACCAACAAGCGTAGTAACAAGAAGTTTAATTACGGAAGGCTACTTGCGTAATGTGTCGCGTTCCGATAACAATCCGCATGGGTTCTTAATAGAGCGATGGAACACCATTGAGAACAGAGATCTAAAAACAGAAGTTCGATAACATTCAAAAAAGAAGTTATGAGATTCAGGCATAAAAAGGTAAGAGATAATGTTATAGTATCAAAGGTAGGTTTGAATAATGTTGCGATATACCTCGATAAAAAGTTGCACCAATTAGCCGATTATCTTCAGGGAAAAACAAACGGTTTGTCAATGAAGACAAAAAGAATAAGCTTTTTCTTCTTTTGCTTAGTGTTCGGATCGTTTAGTATAGGCATTTTATCAAAAGGATTTTTTCACAATAAAACTTCTGTCGCTATCCACTCAATTACATTTCCCGCATATGCCGGCAAATCAAGTGACGATTTACGCACTAATACGAATATTATCTCTCAACTTGAATTTCAACATATCGAGGCGTTTAAGCAATACATGGATAGTTTAAAACATTCCGAATATGGAGGGTTTTTATTTGATAGTGTAATGTCAGCCCGACCACATCTTATGGATAGCATTTTGTTTTTAGAACAGGTATATCAATTGCAATCATTAAAAAAATAGACGAAATGGAAAGCAAAAAACATTCACAGCAATTCTTGAAAAAGAGAAAATTTTTATTAGTACTCCCATTGATAGTGTTACCATTTATTACGATGATTTTTTGGTCATTGGGTGGGGGCAAACGAAACGATGTAGAAGCTCAAATAGTTTCAAAGCGCAGCGGTCTAAATTTAAAAATTCCTGATGCCAAACTGAAAAGCGACAAAGGATTTGATAAGTTAAGTTTTTATAAACAAGCAGCATTAGATTCCCAAAAAATTTTTAAAGAGAGAAAACTTGATCCTTATTGGGATAAATACTCTTTATCGAACAAAACAGAGGAAGATCCATTTCGGCTTAAGCTAAAATATTCGGAACGTAATCAATTTTCAAATGGCGATTTGCAAACTTCATTAAGTGCTCGTAGAAATATTGATGAGAATGAAGCAAAAATTTATTCGAAGCTTGAACAATTAAATGCACAGTTAAATAAAGCGAAATCGAAAGCGCCTATCTCGAAATTCAATGGCAGCAACATGCAACCGGTTGGTGAAACTGCATCGTCAAAAGATATAGACAAGTTAGAGCAAATGATGCGGGCAATGAAAGAAGATGCAGGTGGCGATCCTCAAATGAATCAACTTAATAATATTCTCGATAAAATATTAGCGGTTCAGCGTCCCGAAAGCGTAAATGATACAACATACAAGTCAACACAAGCTAATTCAAAGAGTTATCTGGTAGGTATTAGTAATAGCGAACCAAATATTTCTCTGATAATATCTCAAGCCAAGCATAATTATAATGATACGATTCCCGTTGTTTCATTAAATGATAGTCATAATTCTTTTTATTCATTTAATGAAGAATCAGCCAGTATTTCTTTATGCGAGAACGTTATCAAAGCAGTTGTTCCCGAAACGCAAATACTGGTTACAGGCTCAACAGTAAAACTGCTATTGGCAAACAATATAACCGTTAAAGGAAATACTATTCCTAAAAACACTTACATATATGGTACAGCATCGCTAAATAACGAGCGTTTAAAAATTAATATCTCCTCAATTCAATACCAGAATAACATTTTACCAGTGTCACTTGATATATATGATCTTGACGGTCTCACTGGTATTTATGTTCCCGGTTCTATTAGTCGTGATGTTGCTAAACAATCAACCGATCAGGCAGTAAATAGCATTGGAGTCGCAACGCTTGACCCCTCACTTGCAGCACAAGCAACGAGTGCAGGCATACAGGCAGCCAAAACTTTGATTAGTAAAAAAGTCAAACTGGTTAAAGTAACTGTAAAGGCGGGTTATCAAGTCCTACTAAAAAATAATAATCAAAAACAATAAAACAAATTTATCAATTTTAAAATCTTGTGTATGAAATGGAATAGTGTTGTCGTTAAGGGATTAATCTTACTCATATTTGCTACAAACTCATTCGCTCAATTTGAAACCACTTCTTTCATTAAGCCATATCAGTTGAGTATTACTTGTAATAAAACAACGAATCTTATTTTTCCCTTTGCAATACAAAGCGTGGACAGGGGAAGCAAAGATGTGTTGATTCAAAAAGTTTCAGGTGTTGAAAACGTGCTGCAAATAAAAGCGGACGTACCAGATTTTTCGGAAACAAATTTGAGCGTTATAACAACAGATGGTAAACTCTATTCTTTTATTCTTAACTATCTGAAAAATCCTGTTGATCTTAATATAGTTTTCTCAAAAGATACTATCAATTATATCAACAATCGAAAGATTATCTTTCAGGAAGCTAAAAATGAAGAAGAAGTAAGCACCATTGCTGAACGAGTGCTTTATTCGAAGAAAACACTACATGGCATAAAAGACAGACATGAAACAATATGCTTCTCATTAAACGGCTTGTACGTACATAACGACTTGTTTTATCTTCAACTTAAGTTCCGCAATAAGTCGCAGGTAACCTATGACATCAACGGAATTCGATTTTACATAAGAGATAAGAAGAAATCTAAAAGAGCCGCCGTTCAAGAAAGAGAAATCCAAGCTATTCATGTTTACGGAAACAGTACTTCAATTAAAGGCGACTCCACGCAATCATGCGTCGTTGTGTTACCAAAATTTTCGTTGCCTGATGATAAATACCTCTCGATACACGCAGAAACGGGCGGAGGTCGTGATGCTCAACTTACATTGAGAAACCATCATCTTATGAAGGCAAAAACGATTCAAAATCTTTTTTGATGTCATCTTCTTGCTTGAACTGCGGTAAATGACTTGCAAAGAAAATCTCTTTATGGAACATCAGATAACAGAAGAAAATCTAAAAGCACTCAAGGAAAAACTGCATTCGCTTGGATTTCCGGAAAGATTAGATGAAGCAATTGATTATTACAATCAACATACAAATTTTAGTGTTCCTTATGTTGCAAAGTTTGGTAACGACACACTTTATTGTGATTTACAGTTCGAAGCAGGCTCAGACGGTCTTTGTCATTTTACAAGCTACGATGCAACTCTAAGAGAAGAAGTCGCAATACCCGAAATGAATATAGATGGCATCAATACAAGACAGTTAGATAACACATTGAAAGTGGTTGATAAATGGTATGACGATGCATTAAGCAATGATTTTGAGAAGAAGCAACCGGAAGAAATACTACACATAAATGAAACTATACAAACGGCGCATGCTCAACTGTTAAAGTTACAAGCATCTGAAGGAGATGGTAAAGAAACGGCGAAGCTTTTAATGTTTAAATATTGGGCAGAAGTTGATTATCAAAAATTCTTCAAAGATTATGCAGAAATCAAGGAGAGATTCGAAATCAACTGCAAAGTATCATCGAATGAAATGATGCATTCAGTTGAAGAGACATACAATTATTTAAAAGACATAGCCGCGAAAAAACTCATGGAAAATGGACACGTAATTTCTGATGAAGTGATGAAGGAAATACAAGTTTCGATTGCTAATCAGGAGTACTGGCTTGCATATAACACATGGTCATATTTTCTTGAAAGAGAAGATGTGTTTTTTTTCAAAACGCAAGAAGAAGCGGAAGATTTTGCTTTAAACAACTTCAGCGATCATGATAGTTTTGCAGTTATTAAAGCGTTGTCAATAGACGATGTTCTTAAACAAATTCCTTATGGCAAAGTGCTTGAGAACTATTTAAATCATACTACAAACCAGCTCTTATCTCCTTCCAATCAAAATGCTTTTATTGAATTAAAGCAAAGCAATTTATCAGAGTTAAAGGACGAACTTAAAGAATTGGGATTTTCAGAACGCATTATTCCCGCCATTAATTTTTATATCAATAGATCAGAGTGCCGGTTTCAAGTGCAAGAAAACGAAAGATCACAAGAGGAAAAAATACGCTACCTCTTGTCCTATCAAAAAAATCCAAATACTGACACCTATTTCTTAAAAGGTTATGAAGCCACTTTGCAGCTTCATCCCAACATTCCTGATACGACAATAAACGGAGTTAACACAAAGGAATTAGATGCAAGAATGAAAAGCATTGACTGGTCAATAGAACATCATGCTGAAAGTTTGGTATATGATTACATTAAAACGCAAGAGGGTCACGAATTCTTAGATAAAATTCACATGGTGTTAAAAGACATAAATGAACTCTATCAAGCCGATGGGTTAGGTAAGGAGGCTGCTGAAAAGCTTATGTACAAGCATTGGTATGGTGAGCCATGGGAACCAAACACTCTGTCTCTTGAGCATTTAAAGCTGGATTATCAATGGTCAAAAATCGTAAGCATTAACGAAAGCAAGCTCCAGGCAAAATCCGAAACTTATCAGCAACTAAAAGATGTTGCCTTAAAACATTTGGAACAAGTAAACAAACAATCTATCACTAATCAATCATTTGTTATGAACGAACAAAATCTGCAGTATTTGAAAGATAATATCAAATACTTGGGCTTCGGTGAAAAGTTATTTCCCGAACTGGAAAAAAATATTGAACAAGGTTTGCCAGAATTTCAAATGAAAATCTCAACCGAGTTTCACAATGATAAAATCGGCGCTGAACTTCATTTCAAAAAGTCGGAAACCAATGATATGTATTTTCTTAACCGGTATGATGCAACACTTGAGAAATCAGATGGAAAAAAATTATCGCAGCCATTTTATTTAAATAAAGGAAATGGCGTTACAATTAAGGAAGCCTACAATTTACTCAATGGGAGAGCTGTAAATAAAGATTTAACGAATCAGCGGGGCGAAAAATACAACGCGTGGATACAATTGGATTTAAGCCATAAAAACGAAAAGGGCAGTTATGTTCAACAGCCATTTCATAAAAACTATGGATATGATTTAGAGCAGTCTCTTTCAAAATTTTCCATAAAAGAATTAAATGATTCTCATCAGAAGGACACCTTATTAAAATCATTACAAAAGGGGAATCTTCAGTCTGTAACATTTGAACTTAATGGAAAAGAACAGAAGATGTTGATCGCGGCAAACCCTAAACTGAAGACAATAAATGTTTACGATTCAAATATGAAGTTGCAGCAACACGACAGTTTAAAAAAAAATGAAGGCAAGGAACAATTAATCAATAAGGAAGAAACACAGGGTGTGGAACAGAAGACGAAAGATAAAAGCGAAGACAAAAAACAAGAAATGGATCAATCACACAAAAAAGGCAAAGTGGTTAAAATGAACTCGGATGATAGCTTACTGCCTAAGAAAAGAACCTCTCAAAAAAAAGGACTTAGTATTTCATAATTCTTTTTAAGTGGACAAGTCACAAATCAGTTACAATGAATATAGAAAATATCATCACTTTGAATAATTCACTTCGAAAATTGGGTTTTAATGATTCAATTCTTGAACAATTGGCAACAAATGTAAGTTTTAAGGTGCCCAGTTTTGTAATACGCCAAAGGATGATTAAGGATAAAGATGTAATCAATTTTTATTTGGCTTTTGAACTAAATGAGAATTCTTATTGCTGCGTGTATTATGATGCTATTCTTCGAAAGGAAATTAAAATAAATGATACCAAAATAAGTGAGATTGAAGTAAAGGAACTCGACAGGAGAATGGCAGAAGTAAATTGGACGGATGCACTTCAATATCATGAAAACAAAAACTTGCAAATAAAGGATAAAACAATTTGGTCCAAGGAAGAAAAGGTAGAGAACATTGTAACTGATTTACAGACTTTGGAAGCAGTTAAAGAAGGGCAGGAGATAGCAACACGTTTAAAAGTGAAATATTGGTGTGATTCAGAGGCAGAAAAGATTATTGGCAATTTAAACTCTTTGCGAGGCAAGTTTGAAGTAAGTCAAAGATTTTACTTCTTTGAAGGTCAAGGCGGAATTTCCGTAGAAGAAGCATATCGTTTCTTGCAGAATCGTTGGACGGAAAAACAGTTATTGGCTAGGAAGAGAGAAATGGATAATTTAAAGGTAAATGGACAAGTGGATGAGAAATCAAACGATAGCTCCGGCAAAGGATTATTGCAAACGAAAAGGAAGAATAAAAAATCAGTTTGAGTATTTAATCTTGGAATTATAAGAACTATTCAAGAATTAAGATGGAATTGATTGAGTCATTTATTGAATTTTATGAAACGATTGCTGATGATTGCAGAATAAGTGTAACACACATTAGTTTATACATGGCACTTATATACGAGTGGAATTTAAACGGTCATAAAAATCCTATTTCCATCAAGCGAGACAATATTATGAAGACAGCAAAAATAAGTGCCAGGCGTACTTATAATAAATACATGAATCAATTGCATGAGTACGGATATATCAAATATTTGCCATCAAGCAATCCGGCATTAAGAAGTCAAGTGTACATGCTTTAAAATTTATTGATGTATTTCTATGAGTATTGAAATAGTGACAAAGGAAGATTTACAACATTTCAGAATCGCATTGTTAAATGATCTGAAAGAACTAATTGTTCAAAATATAAAATCAGAAAGACACATACCGGAGGGTTATAAAACAAAACAGGTACGGAAAATTCTTGACTGTTCTAATGGAAAATTACAGTCCCTCCGCATATCAGGAAAACTCCGGTGCAAAAAGATAGGAGGTACACTTTACTACCGGCGGGATGACGTAGAGAAATTATTAAATGAAGGGTGCTAAAAAAATAAAAGATGTTATATCCCGTGCTCATATATAATGAGTTTTATAAAGTGCATATCATAAGTTTCTTGTGAATTTATTGGAACACATAAAATGTTTGCATCTGAATCTTTCTCAAGATAATCGATTACATTCAACACACGTAAGTCTTTATCTTTCCTTGCTAATTATGTGGGAACTGAATTCTTTTTTAAATCCATTATTGGTTAGTCGAAAGGAATTAATGAAAATTTCAAAAATTGGTTCTAATGCTACATATCATAAATGTATCAGACAATTAGAGGAGTTCGGATATATCAAATATACTCCATGCTACAATTCTTTTGTAGGTAGTTCGGTATATATATTTTGTTGACACTGCTACAGCCCTATTCCTTATCCTAATTAACAACATCTCTAAAAAGTTTCTAACCATGCTCTATCCATTTTAGTTGTTTCCATCTTTTCTTGTTTGAATCACCGACGTAGTGGGCTCAAAAAACGTTGGACATCTTTATTAAATGAGTTATTCGACGTAAATTTGAACCAGAAGGAATGATTTTTTGAGATAAGTTCGCTATCCGGTGCGTCTAATTTTGATAACCACATAACTTTTTAAAAATAAATTAATTAATAAGGAGGTTCGAATCCCTCCCTCACCGCAAGAATAGTTTCAAATTATGTTAGAAGCTCGTAAATCGTAGGTTTTACGGGCTTTTTTATTTCCTGCGCATATCAAAATTTATCAAATCATTCCAAATCTGCGGATACCTGTTCGGATACCCAAAATTTAAAATCAGTCGGGTATCCGAATCTCCCTGAAACTCTTGCTGTGCAAGCAGTCCATCAAATGGACATCTTGACCGGCGCTTTCATAAACAATATTTTTAACGCTTAAATCGAACAAAAATGGAAACGCAGATCAACACCCTTTTCCATGTGAGGAAAGACAAAAAAACAACAGACAATTTATTCCCGATTTATTTAAGAGTGACCATCAACGGCAAGAGATTCGAATATAGTACTCAGCGTTACGTTGAATTGGAAAAATGGTCATCAGGATTAGGCAAAGCGAAAGGAAAGAGTGAGGAAGCAAAAAAGATAAATGATTATTTAGAAGTGCTCACACACAAAGTATTCGTATATCAAAAAGAGTTATCGCTTGCAGGAAAACCTATAAATATCGAAACGTTTAAAAACAAATGGCTTGGCATTAGTGACGACCGAAAAATGATATTGAAGATTTTTCAGCAACATAACGACAAAATGCAAAAGCTTATTGGAAAAGATTTTTCTGAAGGCACGATGGACATCTTTATAAGAACATTGGAGCACACAAAAAAATTTATTCAGTGGAAGTATAATTCCAATGATCTTGACATTAACAAATTGGATTACGAATTTATCTCAGAATATGAATTCTGGTTAAAAAGTGTTCGTAACTGCTCTCACAACACAACAATGAAGTATCTCGCCAACTTCAAGAAGATAGTCCTCATTTGTGTGAAAAATGGCTGGCTGAAAAGAGACCCTTTCTTTGGTTATAAGATGGCGAAGAAAACCGTAATAAAGGAGTTTCTTTCTAAAAAGGAATTGCAGGTAATAGCAGAAAAAAAATTTGAGATTAAACGCTTAGAACAAGTAAGGGATATATTTTTATTTTGTTGCTATACTGGTCTTGCTTACGCCGACATACATAAACTCAAACGCTCTGAAATACGATTAGGTATTGATGGCAAAAAATGGATATTCACTGCACGTAAAAAAACAGAAACTCTTTCGCGCATTCCTCTCCTGCCTGTTAGTCTGGCCATATTGGATAAATATGCTCATCATGACAGTTGTACTTCTACTGATCGCTTCTTACCTGTTTTAAGCAACCAAAAGATGAATAGCTACCTGAAAGAAATTGCTGACCTGTGCGGCATACAAAAACAACTAACCTTTCATGTTGCACGACATACGTTTGCTACAACTGTAACACTGAATAACGGAGTGCCGATTGAAACAGTGTCCAAAATGCTTGGGCATACTAATTTAAAAACAACCCAGCACTATGCTAAGTTGCTTGATATTAAAATAAGCGAAGACATGCAGTCTTTATCAGAAAGACTAAACAATGAAAATGAAGACCGGAAATTAAAAGCCATTTAATCAAAAGATATGCAACTTGATCGGTATGATTTTATAGAAGGCCCCGGCAACACTTTTGAATTTTACAGTTTCGGTCCGAACGGGCTTATCAAAAAATTAGTGCAATATCAGCTTATAGACGACAAAAGAAATATCTACAACCTTGCCTTTGGCGACTGGGATGCCACAAAAAACAGGATTAACGACAAAGCGATAAGTAACAATAGTGATCGTGAAAAAATATTGGCAACAGTCGCTGCAACAACTATCGTATTTACAACCCGTCATCCTGATGCGATAATAATTGCAGTTGGCAGCACGGCTGTTCGGAACAGGTTATATCAAATGAATATTGCAATCTTTCTAGAGGAAATACAGCAACTACTCCACATTGAAGGGTATATAAACGGAAAGTGGGAAGTGTTTAGGAAGAGTAGAAATTATAACGGATTTCTCGCAACTACAAAAAGCAAAAAACTTAACTTTGATTAAAATAAAAATCGAAATGGAAGTAAAGAAACAAGTCAGAGATATACTTAATGCGGAGCCGGCAGCTTTTAATGAAAACATGCCTGACTATAGCAAAGATCCGACGTTCATTAAGAAGCGTGAGGAAGCTATAAAATTTTTAAAAAAAGCTGACCTTCCGAAGTGGTTAAAGAAAAAGAAATAGTTGATTTTTGTTTGTGTGTAAAAAGATTGGGCCGGAAAAAATTTTCCGGCTTTTTTATTTCAGCATCATAAATATATTGAGCGTTAGCGTTGCAACCTTTGGTATCAGCAAACAACTGTTGAGAAAGTCTCTAATAAACAGGCAGCGAAAATGAATGAGAAATTTGAAGCTGCAAAATTCAAGCGGCACCAGAGATGCATGCCATATTGAATCTGTAATTCTTTCGTTGTTGGAAAACTTATACTTTTTGTTGTAAAATTCTCGCCGTTTATTCGATGTGCTTTTTTATAAATGATTCTTCATTCCAAATTGCATACAGATAGTTAAATAGAAAATAATCTTTCTTTTCCTAATCGGAAATTACAGTAATCCAAATCTCTAATCTAAAACATAATCTGTATGCCCACACTAAAAAATCTTCAATTTGACGATTCAGGTGTTGCAAACATTACTCTTGAAACACTTAAGCAAACAAGGTCATCGCAAATCTATGACGGCAGCCACCACAATAGTTGTCCTATGGAGAGTTAGGAACTGCTGAAAAATAAGCAACATGATTGCAGACTAAAGTCCAACACTTCAAAATATATTATTTATATACAATGAAGCGATGACAGAAATTTTCCTCTACCGGAAAGTTTTAGACAACTACCTCGCAATGATGAAAGCCGCATTGCCTATGAGAAGGATGTTGAATTAAACCATTTCCGTATTGATCGCTCTATCGGCAGGATACTTATTGACTTAGGTAATTCACAAATGAGCTTCGCTGAAGGTTTCTCTTATTGCGAACCACAGCATTTAAAAAAAATTGTATTGGCGTTGGTTCACATCTTAGTATTTGTAGCAATTTTCAAATTTTGAGAAGTGAGCTTTCCACAAATTTTAAAGATCTGATCATACAGGTCTAGTGGGTTAACAAAAAAAAGCAAGCGAGACAAGTAGTATAGGAAGAATTTTTTTAACGATAGAAATTTAAAGTAGTGGGGATAATTCTCAAAAACTTGCCTAAACACTGATTAAAACGGACTTCGACTTTATCTTTCCCTCAACTGCATAGTACAAAGTTGCAAATGGACTTTGTGGATAAATTTTTTTAAAGAAGAAAAATTACTTTTCTACTTTGAACTAAATTAAATGTTGATGAAGTTGCTTGAATTATAGCAGTAATGCTGGTTTGTGATTTTTTTTTTTAGAATTAGATATCTTCTTGCTTCATTCTAAAATTCGAATCCCGTATAGAATTATTGTCTGTATTTTAACCTGATAAAGGATTGAAAAGTTGTTGCCAAGATAATAAACCAAAGACTACCTATTATGAGTATAAGTAGAAGAAAATTTATAAAGGTTACAAGCATAGTCTCTGCTACTGCATTACCTGTAATAGGCTTTTTAACATATGAATTGAACGAACGAAATAAGGAAGCTGCTTTTGAAAAGTCTTTTAATGACGCCTTAGAATTTCATGTAATTGATAATAATCTTCTCAACCTGCATTTTTACTTTATCAATGTGAATAGAAAGGGCTTTTCATTAATTCCGGCATCTGATGATAAAAATGTCAATTCATTTATGGTTGTGCGTTTACCGCAAATGCATATAAATGAAAAAGGTTACTGGCAAGATGATTGGAATAGCGCTAATTATCCTGAAAAAAAATATCCAAATGCAAATCTCTCAGGTTATTCTTATTTAGCATTTCAGTTATGGCCGATTAAAAAAGATAAAAATGGTAATATATTACCAGTAATTAAAAAAATAGAATTTACATTAGAAAATATCCTAAACTGGACTAACGAGCAAAACTTCGACCTGATTACTTTGGTAGAATGGTTTAACCTAAAGAATGCTAAAATAGAAGATTTAGACTTTGTGAATTATGCAAAAGATGATTGTCAAACATTCAATGACAAAAAACTTTTTAAACCTGACGATACTGTAGCTGTTTTTACCTCGTCTGAACCTAAGAGTAGTATTTATAAAAAATATAAATCAATAGTCAATAAATTTCTTGATGGCAATTTAAAGCAAGCGGACTTAAATGATAAATTTATTCCAGCCACTTTTTTCGAAGTGCCACAAGAACTTTGTCTTATTCCAGTATCGAGGCATGCTAATGGAGATTTAGTAAAAAAAACTAAAAAGTTTTGGCCGAATTACATAATAAACCAAAAGGGCAATAAAGCGAGTTATAGAAAATATGAGGTTTGGAACAACACGTTATTTTTCAAATCTGAAGGAGGCTTAGATAACAATAATGCCAGCAAAGAATTTAAAATTGAAACGCCTTCATTCAGGGCTATCGGGTTAATTTCAGAAATCGCTATCAACTGTCCTGCAGATGCTTTAGAATGTGCAGCTGATTGTGCACAACAGAAAGAACAGTATTTTTTGCCAAGCCTTCTGGATAAAGCTGAATTAGCTTATCTGACTCAATATGCAAAAGATGAAAAAAATAAAGCTGATAATTTTAAGGAACGTGATTTTGATATCAAAGAACTAAACGGCTTTTTCTTTACTGGGCTTGGTATTATAACCCATTTAAAATATTACAATCTAGATAAGTGCCCGCCAGGAATAGATTTGATAGAGTATGAGCATATTATTAATCAGGGCAGAGATGTTTTTATACGAGTATCAAGACTAGGCTATAACTCGAAAACCGGACAACGTTACAAACACATTATAGAAGGAAGAAGAAAAATTGAAAATGTAATTGAAAACGAAGACGACAAGCCAATTTATACTTTTCCCAATGGCGCGACATCATTTGTAGAGTTAAAACAATATTGTGAATGTATTGACAAGCATATTGTCTATACAGACGAAAACAATGTTGATAAATGGCACGATAAATTTTATAAAATAACTATATATCCACTTGATCCTATATTAACACCTATAAACACTAATAATCCTGACTTTAAAAGAAATATATTTAAGGAATTAACCACTATAGAGAGGAAACGAATTCCCATAAGGTGTTTGTCTAAGTCCACAAAATCGGGAAATCCCGTTGAAGTATTGCCGCAAGATATATGTACTATTCAATGCCTGGATTGGTTTTGGCCAACTATTGAAATCGCAACGAAAACTGGTGATTTAGAAAAAGATATTCCTACGATAAAATATTTGCCCTGCGAGTTTGAAGGCACTGATTGGGAGAATAAAACCATAAGTGCTAAAACTCCATTTATGTTTCTGCGTAAATCATACCTGGAAAATGGAATGAAAGATATGGAAGCTTACAGAAACTATCTCAGTGGTGATTTCAAAACTGATTTCAACCTAATTGAAAGACGTAAGACTTACTTTAATAGTCAAAAGATTGCTTTTACGAAATCTCTTGATAGGGACAAGGCAGATAAGATAGTTGAACTTAAAATAAAAAATAATCCTATTTATATAAATGATATTAAAAATCTCGAGGCTGCATTAAACGATGAAAACACTTCCCGAAGTAAGGTAAATATTCTGGAAACGGAATTTATTGAGCATTATTTTAATATAAAAAAACCGGAAGCATTTGAATTATGGGAGGACGGCAGTAAAAGTATAGTAAGAACAAAGTATGTTATTTTCCCCCAGATTTTAAGAGCAAAAGTCTTTGTAGATCATATAAAAGATTTGACAGGACAAAAGATTCCCTCAGTTATTGAATACCACAGAGACTACATTGAACACGAACTGAATGATGTCGTTGATAGCACCACCAAACAATATGCAAATGGTGCGAAATTAATTTTAGCTAACACTGATGCTTTTATCAACCAGAAGGAGGAAATTGTTAATAATAGGTATGGTGAAATAAAAAATGCTTTGCAAGAGGCAAAGGATAAGTTAGGAAATTTAGCAGTTCCGGATATAGTTCCGGATACAATTTCACTAGAAAAATTTGGCGTTACATTACCAAAAAATTTAAGTGATTCAATCGCTAAAGGAAAAACTGTTTTATCTGATGCTACCGCTGGTCTACAAAAAATCGCCAGCTTCAATCCACGTGAACTTTTAAGAGGTAAGTTATCTGATGTTTGTGGACTTGATCTGACTGCTATCTTGGATGAGTTAATTCCTGCCGATTCTGCAAATAATCAAACACCATTATTTGAGATAAACAAAATCTTAAATAAAGTTGAAGGAGAAATCCTCAATTCGCCTGTTTACAATGATATTGTTAATGGAATTTTAATTGATGATCCAATTGCCAATGATGACGGGACGCATGATAAATTATCACCGACGGACTTGATAAAAAAGTATGATGGCAAAATAGAACAGGTTCGCAATAAAATTGAAGACGCACGAATTGAGTTGAATGCTAACATTAAAGCAATAAGTGATCAGATTCCCAACATAGAAGAATTGGATAATCTGGTCAAAAACCTTTTTGAAAGGTATAGAACAAAGGCACTAGAAATACTAGGAGATTATGCGCCATTTCAAAATGTTCGAGAATATTTAACTCAACTAAACAGCGAAGGAAAAACTATAATTCAGAAAGCTAAAGATTTCTTTAATGTAGAAATCAAACTTTTAAAAGACGATTACCAAGGTAAACTAAACGATTTAAACGGAGTTCTAAATGAAATAGATGAAATAATAACTAAAGAAATCAATGATGAATTGAAAAAGCCAGAATTAATTGATTTATTAAATAAAGTGAATGAGCTTTTTGCAATCGCACACAATTTCGGTCAATTAGATGCTGTATATAATTTATCAGTTACAAAATTGTATAACGATTTTACTGGTACAACTACCAACTACAATGATTTTTTAAACAACAGATTTGATAGTCTGTTATTGAACGATCAAGAATCATCTTTTCCAAATATTTTGGGAAATAAAGTTTATATAAATGTTAGTAATTATGAATTTGAGATGGTGGACAATCAATCAGCCACTCAAATTCCATTTAACAAGATCGATAATATTGACAATGCTGGTTTGATTCAAATTGAAAGAAAAAGCGCCGATTTTTCCCTCCTAATAATAAAAAATATCAACGGAAACGCATTTCAGAAGGCTGTTGTAGAGGAATTACAAAAAAATTATTTTAATCAGTATAATCAGAAATTAAAATTAATTGAAGCCACATTAGAGAATTTTTACAGCCGTCTGCTAGGTGATCTCTCAGAAAAAATAAGAAAATGGTCGAATGAATTTGATGCTACAATAGGAGGTGCAATTAATAAAAATTTGTCTCTCCAGGCTCAAGAGGCTCTTATAAAAATAAAGACGTACCTCGTAAGACTTCTGCCTTATATTGACGCTCTCCGAAAACTTGATCCTTATTTTTATTATACTGAACAACAAAGATTGAAGAAGGATATTTTGGATGTGAAAAAAAGATTTTTTAAATCTTTAATCAATTATTTTGGAAATGAAGAAAGCTTTTCAAACTTAGATTGTGGTGTATGTTATACAATCAATAATGAACGCAAACTTGAATATGGCGAATTTAAATCTGTTTTATGCGAGATAAAGTGTTGTCTTGATAAGTACCAGGAATTAATTAATAGTCTGTATAATACTGATCCGGCAAAATCGATAACTCCCCAACAATTTATAAATGACTATAAAAATTACATAACTAACAGAATTTCTTCAATTCCAAATAGAGTTTTTAACTTAATTATCAATTCTGAAGAATATAAAAGCGCAAAAGCGATTTATGAGCAAATTTCAACCATCAGAAAAAATATTGAGACAAATGAAAATTTGTTAAAAAATTATTTACTTAATTATAAATTGATTCTTCAGCAACACGCAACAGATTATGCTAAACAATTAGATCAGAAGGTGACGGACTACATTGATAAAAAAGAAGATGATTTGATTAAAGCGGTGGGAGCTGACAATATCCTGGCTCTTCAACAAGATATTAGTAACGCGAAAAATATCTATCGGTTATTAATGTCCATTAAACAACAAGACCTTGCTTATAACTGGAATACTACAAGTTTTCGGGATATTAATTTAGGTATAGTTTCATTCAAAAAATTTTCTAATCCTGATACAACCTTAAAGGTTGACGTTAAAGCAACAACTTATTTTACGTCTGGTAAATTTCCTCCTGCAATTGAGCGAGTTGTTTTTTATTCAGAAAATAGATTTACAAATTTTGGCATTGGCTTTTTTAATATCCTTACTATAGGCTTTAATGAAATAACCTTTACTGCCGGCTCAGACCATAGCAGTCACTTCGATGTTAAAATTAAGGATGTAAAGTTCGATGGCGCGTTATCATTTGTCCAAAAGTTTGAGAGCTTTCTTAAAACAATGGGCAAAGGATTGATCTTAAAATTAGAAGCAGACCATCTTGCGTTAGGCTATTGCCTTCCCATTCCTTCAATACAAACACCCGCGTTTAGTTTCTTTAATCTTTCTCTGAATTTTGATCTAAGAGTATACTTTGATAAGCGTCCCTTAAGATTTGGTTTTTCCCTGGCAACTGCTGAAAGTAAGTTTGGCATCGCTGCTACTATTTATGCCGGTTTTGGTTTCTTTGGAATTGTAGCCGATCCCAAACATGGTATTGTTGAAATAGAATGCGCATTGGAAGCAGGTGTTTGGGCTGGCATACAAATCGGACCAATTTCAGGCGAAGTTAAATTGGCTTTTGGTTTTTATTATAGGAAAAATGAATTTGGTGTAAGGTTGGAAGGCTATATAGTTGCAGAAGGACATTTATCTGTTTGGATTCTAGAAATTTATGCAAGAGTTTACCTGGGTGTTATTAGTGAAAACAGTGTTGTGGAAGGTGAATGCACTGTTACAGTAAACGTAAAACTCGGCTTTATAAGTAAATCTTTTTCTGGATCATTCCATAGAAGAATTGCTGGAGCTCAAGGTAATAATAATGAGCAGGTGAAGGACAATATTAAAAATGATCTTACAAAGAACTTATTTACCTGGTACGAGGGAAACAACCTATTGTTCTCTAAAGATAATAAGGAAATGATGAATCATCTGAATGAATCGCTAAACGATCTATCCAATGAATTTGAAGACGAAACTTATGCTGTTTCTGAAAATGAGTGGAGAGAATTTATTGAGTCATATTAAATTTTAATAAAAATGTTAGATGGTAAAGTTTTGGTTTGCACTATGATACCAAATGGCTTCATTGATATTAAAGACAAAAACGGTAATATTAAACGAAGACTAAACCTTTCGGTGTGTATGGATTTGGATATTGTAAATTTAATGAAATGGGAAGATGATAGAAACCGCGAATCCGATAAAAGTTACTATAACAGGTTTGCCTTATTTTATGCCTATTTTCAGGATATTCACCGACATTTTAATCATGATAATTTATCAATTAGCGTAAATGGAGGGGATTCAATAAAGCCGGATCGACGTATAATAAACCAATCAGAAATTCAACAGACTCACGAAACAAAAATACAGCAAGCGATATGGAATTTTGTTTTTCCGCCGATTAAATATACTAATGGATTTGCTAATATTGGATCGCTTTCAATCATAAAAAGCCCTACAAAATACCCTCCATTTTCAAGTTTGAATGAACACTTTGTCCAATTAAATAAGCACTCCTCTAAAGAAAATTTGTTATCAAATTTTTTTAGGGAAACCACTAAAACATCAGGTGTTCATCGAAAGCTATCTCAGATATCGGACAATGAATTTCATTCCCAAATACTAAAACGAAAAATCGGAGTTAATTCTTCTTTTCAGAAATACGAAACAAATAGCTCCATAGACATCAAGAAAGAGGCTATAAAAGAGTTAATTAATTATAAAGAAATTAATATCAAAAAGTATTTAGATGAATTTATAGATCCTGAAGAATTCGTTAACACTTTTGTAGCTCTTAATAAGAATCTTGCTCTTAAAAAGTTGCTCGGTTTAGTCTTGGAAATTCAAATAGACATACCGTCTACTGACCCCTTTGAATTAAAATTCTCGCCCTTCACATTTGGAGGTTATTGGTCTTATATCAAAACCAATATCAAGCGGATTCAGAATAAGACTGGAACAAAGACGGCTTATATACTCGATTCTGAAAATAAAAAGGATCCACAAAGACTACCTGAACAAGACTCTTATTTTATTAAAACAGTATTGAATACAAACAAGCTGATACCAAAATTGAAAGACGATGGTACGGCAGCCGTTGGCGACGATGGTAATCCAGTTTTGTTTAATCCTATTGAAATCCTATTTTTTGACAAACTTGCTCAAGAAAACAAGTTACAATCGCAAAAGGAAAAAATAGACAGAGATGAATTTGTATCTGATTCTGAAAAGAGTGACAGCTTTACACGTGGCATAATTGTTTACCACCATGATTTGAAGAAAATTATTGAACAAGTAAATTACGAGAGAGAAGCTGTTTCATTTGAAACATTTGATAAAAAAGAGGACGGTACTAATGTAAGAATTAATGGAACCAATATCAATGAGAATTCCGGTGTTTCAAATGATATTTTTGTTCACGGGCATCGTGTGGCTGTAAGACGTTTTGACCCCAAGACTAAAAGTACTATTCCTTTCACGTCTTTAACTAGTCGAAGCGTTTCGGTTTTATTAAATAACACAAGGATCTTCTTTAATCCATATGAAGAAGGAGTTATTCATTTTGATTCTGTGGCTAATACCATAGACGATAATGGCAACATTAAAGGGACAACCTCGGACGTTGTATTTGAATGGAGCGGTCAACAGCTTTCGCTTAAGTCTGCTTTTTCATCTTCAAAAAAAACATCAAAACTTCAAAAAATTAATGATGCAATCGAAAACCCCAACAGTGACGGTCTTCAAAAATCACAAATTAAAAACAGTTCACATTTATTGGTTGATTCCTTTCCTTATGAACAAATGTCAAACAACCCACTGAACGCAAATACTCCGGTAAAAATTCTTTACGGATTACCCCAGATAAAGGATAAAAAAGTCCCTCGTCTTATTGTTGGAAACCAATATGAATTTATTGTTTATCAAGAATATAAAAACGGTTGGGGTCTTCCGCTTGATACTGATAAACAAAACCCTGCACAACTTTCTATTGCTGACCTAATAGATAGTGGCGAGATTAAACCAACTGAAAAATCAGAATTTTATATCCTGGAGAATAAAAAGCCTGTCTTACTATTTCACAAAAAAGAAGTAAAGGAGGAGGATTTTGAATCAAAGGATATTAGTGATCCAACAAAGCAAGCGCCAATTCCCTTGAGTGAGCGTGAGTCGCTCGAACATCTGGTAGTGAGAAGTAATAATCTTTATGATAATGACGAAACAATCGCGGAGCGACATGTTTTACCAGAAAGGATTTCTTTAGAACATGCCTTTTGGTATAATTTACTATTTGTAAACATGACCGTTGATGAAACCTTTAAATGGAAAAGAAAATATAACTGTCAGTATCATACTGGAGAAAACTATGATGCTTTAGTTAATGAAAAAGACAAAAAGGGTAAATCCAAAGGAAATAAGTGTAGCGAAGGTTGTACGAAGTATTGTGGTGGTACCCAGATGGAAAAATTTTATGCTGATTCTCACATGCGTCCCAATTTTTTGACCGATCCAACTGTAAAAGGATTTATAATCAAATTATTTTGGGATAAAGAGTGTAAAAATTTACCAGTGAAAGTGAATGATGGTTTCGCATCCAAAACCGTATCCTTTGACGGAACTCCTGGCACTAATCCTAAAAGTTATTTGTTACAAGTTAAAGGTGCCAAGGATGAAGTTTATATAGAAGATCACGACTGGCTTGACAAGATTCAAGTATATCTTAAAAAAGGAATAAATGTTTATGCCCAATTAACAAACGATCTTTTTCGGGATAAAGAGGGCAAAGCTGATAATTCAAAAGCATGGTATGATAGTACAGAACTGTATCAAAAACTTCATCAGATTAAGGTTGGAGTTCTAGAACAGCAGTTAAACAGAAATCCGCCTAAAATTATTACCCTCACACATGCAGTGAAAGAACCGTTGATTACACCGGAAATATTTAATTTGGCTTCAACTCCTGATGACCACAGACAAATTGAACATATCAGTAATTGGCTTGCGGAAGAAGAATATCAACCATATAAAATTGGCAAAAATATTGTCGCTAAAAGAATAAATATTAATAATCCAGCCAATTCGCCTATTAATTTTTCTTATTCAAAATTAGAGTTAGTATCGCATTTTGAAAGACTGGATGCGATAGATAAAATTCACTTTTTGCTTGATGTCATTCCAACCGGCGCTCTTGAATTATGGATGCGAAAAGAAGAATACATAGATGATCCCGATCAAATTGTGCTTAATCCAAAGTCCCGAAATTATAATCCTAAAACAACCCATCAACCGGATGAGCCAATCGTAAGTTTTGAAAGTGCTGATAACAAATTTTCACTTGAATATAAAATTGAGTTTACAAAGGAAATGATAGCCCAATTAAAAGATTTAAAACGAGTAGTTGATATTGAAAGCATCAATAATGTTTTCCGGTCATTAATAACTAAATTAAGTTTGGAATATGATCTAAAGACAACCAAGTTCGAAGAGAGAGAATATTTTTTGAAGGATATTTCCAAATACAAAGGTTTTTTTACTAACGAAAAATTTACTGACGATAAAAATTCTATGGCAATTGATAAACTGGAAGAGTATGCACTGCCGAAACTAGAGAATGTGATGAAAAATTTAGGGGAAAATTCTAATCTTAGGTTTAAGGTAATGGTACTAAACAATAAACAGCCTGATAAGCCTGAAGTTACTTATGCAATAACTACAATTCAGGAAACAAGATCATATCCAGAAAGTAAGAAAACAACTTCTACTCAAAAAGGAAATATTGTAACTATTTATTTAAAGAGAGGAAGATGTTCTTCAGGCAAAGATGAGAGAATAGGGATAATTGTGGACGCTGATAGCCTTTACAATAAGGTATTTAAAGACAATGATCTAATTTCTAAAGCCGGGCGAGATATTGTTTCTGATAAATTTTCTAATAGAAGTCAATTCTTGCAGTATGGTGATATTGTTATTCCTGAAATTAATGAATACAAAGTAGGGTATGATAATGAATTAGGCATCTATCACTTTCTTCCGAAGATAGACGCCGAAAAACAGTTATGGAAGGTTGAAGTGGAACTTGATATCAAGACTAAAAATGGAAAACAATTACACAATCCATTTATAAATTTTTCTCTAATACATTTTCAACCTTTCTCAATAAATTATAATGATAAAAATGCTGATACTAATTTATTAGAATTAAAAAATGATTGCAGAATTTCGGATGTAGAAAATTCAACATGGTGCTATCTGTTACCAGAAAGAAAGCTGTCTGTATTTTTTGATAAACCTCAGTGGTTAGGTGATGAATGGGGATATGTGGATCTAACGGTTTCTTTTGACTATGAATCACTACATCACTTCAATTATCAAGATCCTGTAAACAAAGAAAGTAAGTGGAAAATTCGTTCGAATTTTATTTTGACAGTTGAGGGAAGTGATGATAATATTATATGGCATCCCGTGAATTCTCAACTTAACAACACTGATTTAAAAGCTCCATGGGGATTTAATCATGCTTTACTTACTAGTGACATTCTAAACAATGAAGAAAATTTGGCAAGTCTAAAATTAAGATTTGAAAAATCGTCGAATCCTTCTTATAAAGTTATGGTTGTTAATGAACATACCGGAAAAGAGGAGCTATATGAAACTAATCGGCTCTATGGCAACAAGCCTTCTTTTAATTATTCATTTTTTAGAGTACGTTTTATTGAGGTTGAATGGTTTAACGATAACTTAGTGAGAGATTTTGACGTTAGCAATTCTGAATTTGTCTATAATGAACCTTTAGATGACGAAACGTTAAGAGTAAGGTATGTTGAATTAATATATTGAGTCTATAAAAAAATTCGAATAAAAATCGTTAAAAACTTCGGTAAAATACTGATAAAAATTTTAATATGAAAAATTTATTAAAGCTCTTCATTTTATGTTTAATAAGCTGTAATACAAACCAAATTAATTCTTCGTCTCCAACTTTGAATGATTCAACTTCAGCACACGATCAAATTCAGGCAAATGACATTTATTACAGCGTTACTCCTCTTCAACAACCAAAAGGAAATGATTGCTGGATTACTTCTTTAACAATGCTTAAAAGATGGAAGCAAAACAATCCCAATTTGACTATTCAGGAAGTTCTAAATGTTCTTGGCGATCCCTACAGTATATATTTTCAAACAAACAGTGGTTTACCAGGGACTGACCTTTTAGCTTTTTATCAAAAAGCCGGAGTTGCCTACGATCAACCCCAAAATTATACCATTGATGGTTGGATTAGCTTATTGAAATCACATGGGCCTGCGATCGTTGATGTTTTGAGTTTTATTGATCCTATAAAACGTATTGTATGGACACATGCCCGGGTGATTGTTGGAATTGAAAAAAAAGCAACAGATTTGGAAAGTAAGATTATTTTAATTGATCCGGCAGTAGGAACCGAAGTTAGTCAAACTTTCAAAGAATTTTTAGAAAAATATGAAGCTGAACCTGCAAACCAACTTGATCATATTCAGGTTGCATATTTAAAGTAAGTATTGGCACACTCCTGTTATATATCGTACCCTCTTCATGCGAGTCAAAGCTTATTAAAGAAAATACACAACATGAGGTAATAATTGAACTACCTTTTGTGACTGTCTTGCTTGTCTAATATTAACGTCGTTCGTGGTTGCAACGCCAACGAAGGCAAGAGAGTAGTAATTATGTAAATACTCAAAAAATGATTGTCGAGACATGAGTGAAGGGTGCCTATTACAGAAATTTCTTCAACTCCAATTCTCACCTCTCACATCTTTCAAACTGCCGGTATCCCCATCGGCAGTTTTTGTTTCACGTAACAAAGAACAAACGAGACTATTATCTTCAAAAAATCGCCTCACTTCTTCACCATCAAATTCTCTCTTCCCGGATCATTCAAAACACTCTCCATTACCGATTCTACAATATCCTGTACATCCTGTTTTATTTGTTGAAAATTTCGTTGAATCATTGCATTGTCTATTTTGCGCACTTGTGATATACAGCTTTATCAGGATACGCAAAAAGCAATAAAATTTTTGGACAAGGCAAGAAGAAAAAAGATACTTCCTGAATAGAATGAATTGAGTTCCTTGCTAAAGGAGACATTGCGGGGAATGTAAAGCTACTTTGGAGACATTGCCGAGAAGGTAAAAAAGGCTGTCCGTAACTTTGAGACAGCCTCTTCTTTTTTTTTATTAAACTGCTGTTATACAGGCGACAGATATTGTGAGTACACATAACCTTCTGTTCCTTTATCGGTACGTATTAACGACCACTGGTTGTTTGTTTTG